>Ga0265295_1000720_pt1 | contig 63863 bp, 57 predicted proteins | sample Munlansysbiofilm_FD_192503 | JGI IMG/M metagenome (GOLD analysis project Ga0265295, IMG submission 192503) | Leachate microbial communities from a municipal landfill in Southern Ontario, Canada - Methane capture system biofilm | ecosystem: Engineered > Solid waste > Landfill > Unclassified ... | reverse complement strand
ATGCTGCTGAATGTTTCCGCCTCGTTCCTTTTGCCATTTTCTGCTCCATGTTGTGCCCATCGTTGGGCGTTAGTGGTAGCAGATTTTCCACTTAAGGGCTTGTCCGAATTTCCGAGACCACTTCTATATTCCCAAGAGCAAAGACTGACCATGACCAGCTCCCAAAAGACCGAGAGCTTTTTCTGGGCCAAAACCTATGTCCATCTTGCCGCCGGCCTGGTTATCAGCAGCATTTTCCTGCTCTTGGTCATGATTTTTATCTTTGCTGGCCCTGCTCTTTTCGAGCAGGGCCAGCGGAGTATTTTCACCTGGCAGTGGAATCCCTACCAGGGACAATTCGGCATTCTGCCCATGCTCATGGGTTCAATGATTCTGTCCGTCAGTGCTCTTCTCTTGGCACTGCCTCTGGCCATCTCTTTATGTTCTCTGCTGCTCACTGCCCCAAGGCGACTGAGCGCAAGGCTGATCCACGTGGTTATCCGTTTCATGACCGCCATCCCCACCGTGGTTTATGCCTTTGCGGGTGTATTACTTTTAACGCCCCTGGTACGTTTTAGCTTTGGAGGCAGCGGCTTAAGCTGGCTGACCGCCACTTTCGTGCTGGTATTATTGATTCTACCGACCATGGTTTTGGTCCTGAACTCCGGTCTTAAACCCAAACTGGACGATCTGTGTCCCCAGGGCCTGGACAGGTTGGATCTGCTCTGGTTCTTTGTCTTTCCGCATACAAAAAAGACCTTCCTGGCCGCAGGGCTGCTGGGTTTTGGCCGGGCTGTGGGTGACACCTTGATTCCTCTGATGCTTGCCGGTAACGCGCCTCAGGTACCCATGGGGCTCGGCCAGAGTTTACGCACCTTAAGTGCGCACATGGCCCTGGTCACAGCCAATGAGGTGGGCGGGGCAGCCTATTCCTCTTTATTTATGGCTGGTGCGCTTCTTTTAGGCATCAGTGCCCTGGTCAGCCTTATCTCCAGGGCACTGGTTACAAGTTAATCTTAAAATACGAAAGAAGATGCTGATTAAATCCTGGCCTGAACCCTGTGATTCCACTCACGCGGGTCACAAAAATGACAACAACCTTATAGAGTCATCCTCGTATGTTGGGTTTTAAGGTACGAGTAGGCACATTTACTCTGATCAGCATTTCTCTAAATTTTCATCGATGAAACGACCCCTTATCTTTCATGTTTTTCGCTCAAGCATGGGCCTGTCAGCAGCTCTGGTACTGGGATGTGTTGGTACGTTATTTTTTTTCCTCCTCTTGAAGGGCCTGCCCACCTGGGGAACAGAACTATTCTTTGGTGACACAGCGCCCATGGACGCCATAATGGGGAAAGCACCGGTATGGGAAGGGATCTGGCCGGCTTTCATGGGCACCCTCTGCCTCATGGCCGTCACCATGGGTCTGGTGCTTTTACCCGGTATTGGTTGTGGAATTTTTCTGGCTGAATATGCCACTCCCCTGTGGAAAAAACGAGTAAACACCGCCATTGATCTTCTGGCTGGAGCGCCATCCATTGTCATGGGACTCTTTGGCTTTACCCTTATTTTATTTCTGCGGCGGGCCTTCTTCCCTGAGGCCAACACCTGCCTGTTCCTGGCTGCAGGCTGTTTGAGTCTTCTGGTCACCCCGGTTTTGGTGGTCAATACCAGAGAAGCCCTGGAAGCTGTACCCTCCTCCATAAAATTAGCCGCCACCAGCCTTGGCCTGTCCAAAAATCAAATCATTTTCTGTCTTGCTGTACCCATGGCAGTGCGGGGCATTGTCAGTGGGTCTATTCTGGCCATGGGGCGTTGTGCTGAAGACACCGCTGTGATCATGCTCACAGGAGCTGTGGCCAATGCCGGGCTGCCCTCCAGTTTGTGGGCCAAGTTCGAAGCCCTGCCCTTTACCATCTACTACACCATGGCCCATTATCAGAGTCAGGAAGAACTCAACCTGGCCTTTGGTGCTGCCCTGCTCTTACTTTTCCTGGCCACAGCCATGGTCGCCCTGGCCAAGCTACTGGAAGTGGGGCATAAACTTTTCTGGCAAGGAGAAAGACCATCAGTACTGCAATAAGTATGGATAAGGTATCGGTCTATTTTTTTGGACACCAGGTTCTTCAGGAAATTACCGCTGCTTTTCAACGTCACAACATCAGTGTGCTTATTGGGAGGTCCGGGTCCGGCAAAACCACACTGCTACGCACCATCAACAGACTCAATGAAGAATTTGAAGGCTGTGAAACTAAAGGACAGGTTTTTCTCAATACAGGGCAGGAACACCTTGCTGTGTACCCCAAGGCCAACAGGAAAGGTACAGGCGTCCTCCAACCTGCATCACTCAAACTGACCAGTCTGCGCCAGCGCGTGGGCATGCTCTTCCAAACGCCCAACATCTTTCCTGTCAGTGTGTACAAAAACATAGCCCTGCCTTTAACTCTGGTGAGCCAAGCTGCCAAAACAGAGATCCAGGAGCGGGTCTATCAGGCCCTGCAGCTCGTGGGGCTGTGGGCAGAAGTCCGCGATGGCCTGCATAAACCGGCCCAGCGACTTTCCGGCGGCCAGCAGCAACGCCTGTGCCTGGCCCGTGCCCTGGCCTTGCGCCCGGACATTCTTTTACTCGATGAACCCACAGCCTCTCTGGATGTACACGCCAGTCGCTACATTGAGGATCTCCTGACCACTTTGGCGGAGCAGTATACCATTGTCATGGTTTCCCACAGTCTGACTCAGGCGCGTCGCGTCGGACACACGATCATGATCTGTTCTCAGGGGAGAATCACCCATCACCTGGATAGAGATGAACAACTTTCCACTGCAGAGCTGGAAGCCCTGGTCTAGCTTCGCAATAAAAATCAGCACAACAATCCGACACCTGTCAGGGCAAACAAATCTACTTCCAGGCAGGGGCTTAAGGAGAAAATCATTGTTCTCTGCAGCTTTTTCTTTTGAGAAAGTGTTACAGACAGCCATGCAAAGAACAGAGGAGAACAGGAACTATCTGCAATGAGACTTGGTTGAGCCAGGAAAACGGGGAGCAGACTGTGAAACATCGGATAATTTGACCCCAAAAAATTTCCGCATGCAAAGTCTAAAGTCGGTGTGGACCTGTCGGCGATAACAGGATAAAGATATGGCTGGTTTTGAAGCAAGTGGCTGCCTGACACAACTCAGCCGACAGACAGATACGAAAGTTACCGGGACGATACCCTGACTTACCACCTGTTGGAAGTCTCGGTGGAAGCGAAAGGAAATGGCAGCAAAGATCCTATGACAGCAATAAAGGTATGTCTGCTGTGGCTGATATGGTGCGCGGTACACAGCCTGTTGATAACCGTGCGGGCTCAACAGTGGGTTGCCGACAAGGGCGGCATGTGGCAGGGCCTCTATCGTTTAGGCTATGTCTGTTTTGCCACCGTCAGCCTGCTCTTTCTGTTTGGATACACAGCCTCACTGCCCCAGCATCGCATACCGCTTCCGCCATGGGGAACAGGTGTGCAGGTGGTGCTGCTCGTCTATGCGGGTATGCTGTTCATCAGTGGGGCCAGGGCCTATGACCTGCAGACCTTTCTGGGTCTTCGTCAATGGTACGACGCACGAGCCGGCCGAACAGGTCAGCCGCCGTCCTTTTTAAAAACCGGCGTGCTGCAGCATGTCCGGCACCCCTGGTACAGCGGTGCCATGGCCCTGTTATGGGGTGTTCCCGGCCTGACCGACATGGGTCTGCTGATTCGCGTCATCCTGACAGGCTATGTGCTGATCGGTACTTTTCTTGAAGAACGCAAGTTACACCTCAAGCATGGAGCAGCGTATCAAGCATACTGCAAAGAGGTACCCATGCTCATTCCGTGGCGTATCTTCCAGAAAAAATAAGTTGACTCAGCTGATCAGAAGGTGGTGATCATTCCGAAGGTCAAGGCGTGCGCCCCGCCGTCGGTGAACCTGCCGGAGATGTCGGAAAGATTGCCGTCGGTAACCGCATCAATGGATCTTGCCCTGGTCCGATAATACATATACGATACCCCATATTCGAACCGGGGTGAGGGACGGAAACGGATACCAGCGGAATAGACCAGTGCATCGGCATCCGGCAGTTCAAAACCCAGGGTGGCGGAAGGGACAGGCGTGCGCTCGTAAGAGACTCCAAGCGTGGTTGTCCACCGCTCATTCCATGCATAAGTCAACCCCAGACGATAGGCGTCTGCATCATCCCAGTCTTTCTGCAGAACACCATCAAAAACAGCATAGGGTGTACCTGTCACAGCCGGGTGAAACAAAAAATAAAGGTCATCAAACGAGGACCAGAATGTTCTCTCCCACCCGACCTCCACGGTCAGGCTGTCCCAGGTATAGGCTGTGGCTAGGCTGAAGACTGCCGGCAGGTTGATTGCCACATCGCCCCTTCCTGAGTACGGCGCAACCATACCGGCAGAGGTTGTCATCTCCGTCGCTCCGTCCAGATTCAATGCTATCCTGGATCGGTATGTTGCCGCCATGGTCCATTCACTGACCGGACGGACGGACAGGGCAAGGTTGTATCCCAAGGCTGTATCTGTTCCCTTTGAAGATCGCTCCATACCAAAGGGAAGCCCTTCTCCTGCAACCTCATTTTTAACCTGCCCCCGTCCATGCACAAACCGCACCCCACCGCCAACACTCAACCAGTCGGTGAGGGCAACGGCAAAGGTCGGGTTTGCCTCAACAGTGAGCAGAGAAAACTCTTTGGCAAATGTCTGGGGGTACATCTGGTCCCACTGTTTGGACAACCCATAGGGATATGTCAGTGAAAAACCGAAACGCAGTCTGTCAAATTTTTCCGTTACAACATGCACAAGGGGCAGATAGAACAGCTCGCCATCAGAAGTGCCGTTCAACGTGCTAAAGCGAGTGTCAGTGTAGGTGATCTTCGGTAAATGCAAGAGGGTCAGGGAGGTCTCCAGCTGCCACTGATCCGGGATAAAACTCATGTTGGCCGGGTTATAGTAGCTTGCATCAGCACCGCGTGTTGATGCCACCTGAGCTCCGGATATTCCCACGGCACCAAGAGATTGGTTGGCTATACGAAAACCGGAGGCATGGGCGGTTTCCAGCAGCAGGACGGCAAGGGCCATGGAAAAGAGCAAAAATCTGCGCAACTGCATGTGAACCGAACTGGTAAAAAACAACATACTGCTAGCATCTCCCGGTTGCTTCAAAGAATACCGCTGCCATTACAGATCAGCACTCTGGGCGGACTCACGGGCCGCACGACTGAGGAAAAGATGGTTCACAAAACCTGCTGATAACAGGCCACCTTCTGCACATTGCGCAAACATGCAACCGATTACACATCTGCAAGACACTCACAGCAAACAACTCAGGCTCCACCCAGGTACGCCTTGCGAACCTGAGGATTTGACAGCAGGTCTTGCGCCTCACCGTGCAGGATAATCCGGCCGACCTCAAGGACATAACCGCGATGGGCGAGATGCAGAGCTGCCTTGGCATTCTGTTCCACCAGCACGACGGTGACACCGGCTGCATTGATTGTCCTGATGGTGTCAAAAATAGCCCGCACGAGAAGCGGTGCCAGTCCAAGACTTGGCTCATCCAGCAGCAGCAGCTTGGGATTACTCATCAAGGCTCGGCCGATGGCCAGCATCTGCTGCTCCCCTCCACTGAGGGTCCCTGCCAGTTGCTTCTGTCTTTCAGCAAGTCGGGGGAAGAGATCGTAGATCCACTCCCGGGTCTGCGCTATTTTCTCCTTGTCGCGAGTAATAAACGCTCCAAGATTGATGTTCTCCTCAACCGTCAGGGTCCCGAACACACGCCGTCCTTCGGGTGCCTGACTGATGCCTGCATGCACGATCTGGTGTGCAGGAAGCTCGTGTAAAGCACGCCCGTCAAAAATAATCTCACCGCCGGATGGCCTCACAAGGCCGCTGATACTGAGCAGAGTGGTGGATTTACCGGCACCGTTGGCGCCCAAAAGAGTGACGATTTCACCGGCAGCAACATGCAGGCTTATTTGATGCAGAACCTCTACGTTGCCATACCGGACGTGCAGATCGCGTATATCAAGCAGCATCAGTTTTTACTGTCATCGTTATCAGTGCCCAGATACGCAGCAATGACCCGTGGGTCACGCTGGATCTCTTCGGGTGTACCTTCAGCAATCTTGCTTCCATACTCAATGACAACCAGTCGATCACAGGCCTTCATCACCAGTTTCATATCATGCTCAATAAGAAGAATTGTCAGGCCCCGGGCACGCAGACGGACAATCAGCGCGATGAGCTGCTGCGTCTCCTGTTCGTTCATCCCGCCGGCCGGCTCATCAAGGATGAGCAACTTCGGTGAAGTGGCCAGGGCCCGTGCAATCTCCAGAAGACGCTGGTTCCCGTAGGACAGGTTTTTTGCCAGCTGCTGCCCGCTCTCCTGCAGGCCGACAAATGCCAGTTCGGCTAGGGCTCTGTTCAACTGCTCTCTCTCTTCCCGCCGCTGGCCCGGAGTATGCAACAGAGAACCGAAAATACCGGTACGCATCCGGCAGTGGCAGCCTGCAAGGACGTTCTCAATAACCGACATATTCTGGAACAGCCGAATGGTCTGAAAAGTACGGGCAATGCCCAACTGGACAATACGATGCGGTGCCAGACCGTTAAGAAATCTCTCCTCCAGGATAACCGATCCCTCATCCGGTCGATAGTTCCCGGTGATGAGGTTAAAAACCGTGGTCTTACCAGCGCCGTTCGGCCCGATCAGGCCAACGACCTGTCCCTCGGCAACGGTGAACGACACGTTGTTCACCGCCGTCAGACCACCAAAACGCCTGGTGATGCGATCAAGGACAAGCAGATTCACGGATTTTCCCCCACCCTGTCCAGACGGTACACCCGTGGTTGAGGCGGCAGGATACCCTGGGTGCGATAGATCATCATGAACATCATCGCGAGTCCATAAAACAGCATACGGGCCGTGGAGAGATCCCGGAACACCTCAGGCAGACCGATCACCAGAAAAGCGCCGAGAATCACACCGGCGATATTCCCCGCACCACCGAGAATGACGATCATGAACAGAAGAACCGACTCCCAGAAGCTGAACGATTCAGGGGAGATAATTGTCATCTTCGAGGCAAAGATCGTTCCGGCCATACCGGCCCAGCCGGCGCCCAGGGCAAAGGCCGCCAACTTATAGGCAGCAGTGTTGATACCGCTGCCCTCGGCGGCAACATCATCTTCACGAAGATAGTTCAGGGCCCGGCCAAAACGGGAGTTTTCCAGCAGAGTGAAAAGAACAACAGTTATTCCGACAAACAGCCAGATGAAATAGTAGAAATGCTGAGGCTGCCTGAGCTTGAAGCCGAACAGCTCCGGTCTGCTGATACCGAAGATCCCGTTTGCACCACCGGTAATGCCGAACACGTCATTGATCAGTGCAATACGCACAATCTCCACCATTCCAATGGTAACGATGAGCAGATAATCACCGCGCAGATGGATGATCGGCCGCGCCACAATCACGGCAAACAGCGCTGCTGCCAAGCCGCTCAGCGGTAATGTCCACAGCACGGGCACACCGTACTGCGTATTGAGAATAGCGGTGGTGTAGGCACCTATGGCGTAAAAGGCGGCATGTCCCATGTTGAACATCCCTGCATGCCCGAGAATGATGTTCAGACTCAGGCCGAGGATCGTATACAGGCCGATGCTGTTGAGCACATCCAGCCAGTAATGGTCAAGAACCAGCGGTGCGGCCAGAATGAGGGCGGAAAAAAGAACGACAGGGACAGAGCCGGGGACTTTCATATCTTTTCCGCCACTCGTTCACCGAGCAACCCGGTGGGACGGACAATGAGGATGAGAATCAGGACGAAAAAGGCGATCGCATCCTTCCAGGCCATGGAGATGTACGCTGAGCTCAGCGACTCGATCACGCCGAGGAGCAGGCCGCCCAGCATGGCACCCGGAATGTTCCCGATTCCACCGAGAATGGCCGCTGTGAAGGCCTTGAGACCATAAATCCAGCCCATGGTGAAGTTGATCTGCCCATAATAGATCCCCACCATCATACCGGCAGCACCGCCCAGAGCCGGCCCGATGCAAAAGACAATCATGATCACCCGATTGACATCAATACCCATCAGGCGGGCGGCATCCTGATCAATGGCCGTCGCACGAATGGCCGTACCGATACGTGTTTTCTGAACGAACAGGTACAGGGCGACCATCATCAGAATCGAGGAGAGCAGGATAAGGATGCGCATGAGCGGAATAGGCATGCCCAGGATAAATATCGGCGTGTTGGGCAACAGATCTTGCGGATAGACGTAGTACTTGGCGCCGTAGATGAGCATGATTGCGTTCTGGAAGAAGATCGATGCACCCAGCGCCGATACCACCGCAGACAGACGATGTGATTCACGCAGGGGGCGGTAGGCGATGCGCTCCAACAGAATACCGATGATGCTCACCAACCCCATGACCATCAATGCCAGCAGGCCGACTCCGAGAAAACCGCTGAGATAATCGGTCAGGGCAAGGGAGGTGAGCAGGGTCAACCCCAGATAGGCGCCGATGGTAAACAGATCACCGTGGGCAAAGTTGATCAGTCTCAGCACACCGTAAACCATGGTATATCCCAGCGCAATAAGCGCATAGATGCCACCTACGGCCAGACCATTGGTCAGTTGCTGAAAAAATTGCTCCATCGGCTCTTAAACAGTATGCCGGGACAGTGCCGTCCCGGCATGGAAAGGGATTGACGATTAAGGCTGCAGGATGAAAGCGCCCTGACTGTCCACCTTGTACACCCGATACACCTCGCCTACACGATCACCCTTGTCGTTGAACGAGATCGTACCGGTCAGGCCCGGGAAATCCTTGAGCGACTGCTTCAGGTAAGCGGAGATCTTGGCAGGATCGGTCGAGTCAGTACCCTTGATGGCCTCAATGATCACCCTGAAACCGTCTCCGGCAAGGACAGGATAGATGGATTTGGGTGCGTTGCCAAATTTCTTCTCAAAGGAGGCAACAAAAGAACGGGCGGCAGGAGTATCCAGATCTTTTGGCAATGGCGGCGTAAGAAACAAGAATCCTTCCGCAGCGGCAGTACCGGCAATCTTGACCAGCTCAGGATTGTTGACCGCATCACCACCCATAAAGGGAACCCCCCAGCCCATCTCTTTTTTCTGACGTAGTAACAGACCGGCTTCAGGATAATAACCGGTGAAGAAGACAAAGTCGGGATCTGCCGCCTTCATCTTGGTCAGTATGGTGTTGTAATCACGCTCACCGGGGGTGAGAGCTTCAAAGAAGACAACCGGGATATTTTCGTTCTTAAGATTAGCCTGCGTCTCTTCGGCCAGTCCCTTGGCATACGAGGTACTGTCATGGATGATGGCCACCTTCTTGTGCCCGAGTTGACGGATAGTGGCGGTAGCTACCTTGCCCTGTTCATCGTCTCGCGGACAGGTACGAAAGAAGTTGGCAAGACCTTTTTCAGATAACCGGATAGCAGTGGAACCGTTGGCCACCTGAATAACACCGGCCTCATCGTAAATATTTTGCGTGGCCTCGGTGATGGCCGAACCATAGGTTCCAATCACTGCGATGATACCCTGTGTAGCAAGCCGGTTGGCAGCAAGGGAGGCCTGGCGGGGGTCACCGGCATCATCCTCGTTGAGAATTTCAACTTTCTTGCCGTTCACTCCGCCCTGCTGATTCAACTCTTCAGCCAGCAGACCGACAACCTGTTTCATCTCCTGGCCTTCACCGGCCCAGGCACCGGTTAGTGGACCCATGAGACCGATTTTGACAGTATCTGCGGCTTGAGAACCGGTCACCAGTACAAAAAACAGGCCTGTAACAAGATACAACAGTCTTTTCATCTTCTTCTCCTTCGTTGTAAAAAGCATGAGAGACAACCGACGATGCCATTTTTAAACAGGAATTGGTATCAGTAAAGCCATTGGAAGTCAACCATTAAGCCGGCCAGATAACGGCGTTACACCTGGGTAGAACACGATTCAGCAAGCTTGGGGTAAATAAAAACTCTGCAAAATCTACTGTCCGCCGGCCACCTGTTTTCTTGCTAAAAACGCATGGTATTCCGCCACGGTCGGTAATCTGCCCAACAGGGCACTGATTGCGGTCACCTCGGCTGACCCGAGAAACACCCGGGCACCGTCACCGAGTCGATTGTCAAAATTACGGGTTGAGGTGGACATCACCACAGCTCCGGGCTGAACCCGGGCCTGATTGCCCATGCACAGACTGCAACCGGGAATCTCGACACGCCCGCCTATCTGTGCAAAAACGCTCAGCCCGCCTTCGTTGCGGATCACATCCCGATCCATACGGGTTGCCGGAGCGATCCACAGACGACTTTGTGCATAGGGTTCATCCTTCAATAAATGCGCCGCAACACGCAGATGACCAAGGTGCGTCATGCACGAACCGATAAAGGCCTCATCAATGGCAGTGCCTGCCACCGAACTCAGCGGACGGATGTCGTCCGGATCGTTTGGGCAGGCCAGAAGGGGTTCAACCACCGTATTCAGATCAATATCAAGAACTGCCTTGTACCGGGCCTTCTCATCTCTGCACAAAAGAGATGGGGCAGCCAGCCATGCCTCCAGGGCGGCAATCCGTCGTACCAGCGCCTCCCTGTCCTGATAGCCCTCATCGATCAACTGCAGCAGCAGGCCGATGTTGTCCCTGATATTGCTTTCCACCCTGGATAACGACAAGGCTACAGTACAGGCTGCCGCACTGCGTTCTGCAGAGGCGTCACTCAGCTCAAAAGCCTCTTCAACACTGAAATCTTCAATGCCCTCGATCTCCAGAATGACCCCGGCAAAGATATTTTTCTTCTCTTTTTTGGCCACCGTCAACAGTCCCTTCTGCAGGGCTGTGTATGGAATGGCATTGACCATGTCCCGAACTGTAATGCCCGGCCGGCGTTGCCCGTGAAAACGAACCAGCACTGACGGCGGCATTTCCAGGGGCATGAATCCCAGAGCCGCGGCAAAGGCCACAAGCCCGGATCCTGCCGGAAATGAGATCCCCAGGGGAAAACGGGTGTGAGAATCGCCCCCGGTGCCAACCGTATCCGGAACCAGCATCCGGTTTAACCAGGAGTGGATAACACCGTCTCCGGGACGCAGGGCAAGACCGCCGCACTTGATGGTGGTTTCAGCCATACTGTCCCAGCGACCGAGATCCGAAGTCTTGGGATAGGCGGCTGTATGGCAGAAGGACTGCATGAACAGATCGGTTTTGAAACGGAGGCAGGCCAACTCTTCGATCTCCTGCATCGTCATGGGGCCGGTGGTGTCCTGAGAACCCACCGTGGTTATCTGCGGCTGACAAACCGTACCGGGCAGCACTCCCGGCAGACCGCATGCACGCCCCACCATTTTCTGGGCAAGGGTATAGGCCTGATCTTCTGCAGGCTCCGGATTCACAACCTCCTTGAAGACCGACGGATAAGGCCGCTGCAGTGCTTCGCAGGCCATGCGGGTAAGGTTACGGCCGATAATCAGGTTGAGTCGGCCACCGGCACGGTACTCATCAAGCAGAGTGACCGGTGGTTCGTCCATGCGGACTGATCGACCATTCTGGTCTGTCAACGTCCACTGCCGAAGATTGAGCGTGCATTCCTCACCGGTTTGCAGGTCGGTCACATCGCAGGCAATTGCCAGCACACCGGCATCGCGTGCAGTGGCGTAAAAAATAGGGGCAATGGTGGAACCGAGCACAATACCGCCGCGTCGTTTGTTGGGCACATGGTGAATATCCGTGCCCAGATGCCAGCTCACCGAGTTAATTGCCGACTTGCGGGACGATCCGGTCCCGACCACATCACCGGCAAAGGCAACGGTTTTGCCGTTCTGCCGAAACTGCGCAATGGTCCCGATCCCCTCGGGGAAACGGGTAACACCGAAAAAAGTGGCATGCAGTGGAATATCCGCACGGGATTGAGCCTGGTTACCGGGAGAAAAGTCATCGGTATTGATCTCGCCCTCCACCTTATAGACTGTACAGTGCAGCTGCTCCGGCAGGGGTGCACTTTGGGTGAACCATTCAGCCGCAGCCCAGGACTCGAGCACCTCCCTGGCAGCGGCGTTCTCCCTGGCCAGGGCAGCCACCTCATCAAAGGCCTCATAGATCTTGGTCACCTTCTTGAGCGCCTGAGCCGCAGACGCGGCCAGCTCCGGCTTCTGCAGAAGGCGGATCAGTGCGGCAACATTGTAACCACCGCCCATGTGCCCCAGCATGGCAATCGCCGATTCAGCCGACAGGCCTGGTACATTGACCGTACCCAGCGCCACCTGTTCCAGCCATCCGGCCTTAACTGCCGCTGCTTTACCGACCCCCGGCTCCACCCGATCGGCCAGCAGATCAAGCAGCAACTCCGATTTATCATGTCCCTGTGTCAACAGGGCAATAAGATCTTCTGTCTGCTCTGCACTGAGCGGCAGGGGTGGTATTCCGAGAAGGGCCCGATCCGCAACATCTTTTTGATACTGTTCCAACATGCTTTCTTCCAACCTCACTCCCTGCAAGAATTACAACGCACACTCTTTGCTTTGGCTTATCGCTGCCGGACCCGGCAACCGGCCGGATATTGAGCAATCCACCATCGTCCTACTGCGACTCCGTTGTCATCCGATTGAATCGCTCCCAGAAGTCTGGAAACGATTTCGCAACGCACTGTTCATTACTGATGATCACTCCGGGAACACGAAGACCGGCAACGGCAAAGCTCATGGCAATCCGGTGATCATCATAGGTCTCGATGGTTGCACCGTGCAGGTTGTCGCCCCTCTGTCTTCCATGGATGATCATCCGCGCCGGTTCTTCTTCCACCTCAGCCCCCATCTTGCGCAACTCCGTTACCACGGCGGAGAGACGATCGCACTCCTTGATACGCAGATGAGCAATGTTGTGGATGATCGTGGTGCCTTGCGCAAAGGCAGCCACAACCGCCAGGGTCGGTGCCACGTCGGGGATATCGCCCATATCCACTTCAATCCCTTCCAGCACCTCCGGGCCAGTGATGGTTATGCCGGCATCGGTCTGGTCGATCCAGCATCCCATGCGAGCCAGGTAGGCCAGAAGTTTCGTGTCTCCCTGCATGGATGGGATTGGCACATTGGCCACGGTCACCCTGCCCCCGGTGATTGCCGCAGCCGCCCAGAAGTACGACGCCCCTGAGGCATCGCCCTCAATGGCGTACGTCCGTGCCTGATACCTCCCCTGGGGGATACGGAAAGCATTAAAGCCGGGGGCAGCCTCCACCCGAATACCGAAATCCGCCATAACCGCCAGGGTCATGGCGACATACGGTTTCGAGAAGATCTCGCCACGCACTTCCAGTGTTGCCGGTATGGCCGCATACGGCGCAACTAACAGCAGCGACGACAGGTACTGACTTGATTCGCCTTCCGGCAGGACGGTGTGACCACCGGCCAGACCTCGCCCGATGATGGTCAAAGGCGGACAACCGGTGCCATTATCACTCACAACATCAACCTGCCAGCCGCGCAGGGCTTCGATCAGAGGAAGAATCGGCCGCTGCGCCATACGTTCGTTACCGGTGATGTGAAAACAACCATGACCGAGAGCCGCAACCGAGGTGAGAAAACGGGTGGCAGTTCCATTGTTGCCTAAAAAAATAGCACTGTCGGGTTCGTTGATCCTGCCTCCGTTGCCGTGAATCTGCCAGCACACCGGGTCACTGTCGTCACAGCTGACTCCCATGGCCCGCAGGGCCTGAATGGTAAAAGAGGTATCTTCACTGGCCAGCGGCCCGTGCAGCCGGGAAGAACCATCGGCTAAAGCTGCTGCAATCAAGGCACGTTGGGTCAGGCTTTTTGAGCCGGGAACAGTCACCACAGCATTGAGGGTATGAACAGGTGTTATTGTGATCATTGATAGGTCAAACAGGTATTAAGACGTTTTTCTTGCCGTCAAAGCCTTGATCAGGGCCTGCCGCATAACCGTATGCGGAGCCCTGTGACCGGTCCACAGTATAAATTGCTCTGCTCCCTGATAATGGAGCATCTGCAGGCCGTCAACAGTCTGACACCCTCTGGCCCGTGCTTCACGAAGTAAACGGGTTTCCAGCGGTGCATAGACAATATCCATCACAACAGCAAAACGAGATAACAGCTCCGGGTCTATGGGAATCTCCTGATCATGCGGTGTCATGCCGACCGAAGTCGTATTGATAAGGATATCGGCCTGAATGGCAGGCAAGGCGTCCATCGGGACAAAGGTCCCGCCCAGTTGTGCTGCCAGGGTCTGCGCCTTTTCGGCGGTCCGGTTCGAGATCAGGATTTTGGCTCCGGCCTCAATCAGCCCAAACCCCACAGCCCGCGCCGCCCCCCCCGCACCCAGGATGAGAACAGTACGTCCAGCGATCTGTATGACTTCCGCAAGCGCACGGTTGGAACCAAGCCAGTCTGTATTCACGCCTCTGCACACCGGTGTTGCAGCCTCTGTACGGGTAAAGATCAGCGTGTTGACAGCACCGATTTGCAGAGCCACAGGGTCGATCTCGTCGAGGTGCTCCATGACAGCCACTTTAAACGGGACAGTAACGGAAACACCGATAAACCCCAGGCTGCGAAGTCCGCGAAAACCGTCAGCCAGATTATCCGGGCGCATGGGAATATAGACACCGTTCAGCCCCAGATGCCTCAAGGCGGCATTATGCATCACCGGGCTCAGTGAATGTTCAACCGGATCACCGATGATACCAAAAAGTTGTGTCTGACCGTCGATCTTCATGCTGCCTGTAAAAAAGATGTCAAAAGATGCATATCCTGGGCTGTGATCTGTCCCGGTGCTGTCGCCTGTTCCGGAGAAGGGGCTACATAGGTCATATATCCACCCAGATAGACAGAGGCAAAACGACTGATGGCACCAACTGCACCCATGCAAAAGGCACTGAGCGGAAAACCGGCAGCCCTGGCCTCGTGCTGGAGGTCGAGCACTCGCAGAGTATCTAGGGGTGTGACAGCTGTGGTCACGATTTTACCGATGTCGGCACCACTGGTGATCATCTGCTGTAAGATGATCGACAGCTGTTCGCCTGACGGCGTCCCCTGAAAATCATGATGGGAGATGACCACCTGCGTCCCGGTTTTTTTCGCCTTTGCACAGAGAGCCGCTCGCCATTGTAAAGCGGTTTGCAGTTCAATATCCACATAGCCGACCCCGAGCTCCATGGCCTGATTAAGCCGGGCAATCCGGTCTTCTTCTTTCCCTGCAAACAGTCCGCCCTCCCAGGTCGGCCGATTGGTCACCAAAACGGGTTTCCCCAGATCAACAATACCGTCTGCCGTCAAAGGGGTCCGCAGACCATCCATCCGGATCTCAATCACATCAATCAAGTCCGATAGTGGGGCCACCATCGGAGATATGGCGGTGACCTCTGTGACCAGCACGGAGACACAGATCAGTCCACGAGTACTCCTGGTCATACTTCAGCCCGGAAAGTTCCGATGATGGAGCGGACCGACGACTCATCCTGTTCTTCGAGGTACCGCTGGATACCGGCCAGGATCTGACAGGCTGCCGATGGGTTGTAAAAGTTGGCTGTTCCCACCTGAACAGCAGTAGCACCGGCCAGAAGAAATTCAACGGCATCCTCAGCAGTCCCGATACCACCGATACCGATCACCGGAATTGTGACAGCTGAGGCCGCCTGCCATACCATGCGCAGAGCAACAGGTTTGATGGCCGGGCCGGAGAGCCCGCCGACGATGTTGCCGAGTTTTGATTTTCTGGTTCTGGCATCAATAGCCATACCGATCAGGGTATTGATCAGGGAGAGAGCATCGGCGCCGCTATCCGCCACAACCTTGGCCATGGTGGTAATATCCGTCACATTCGGTGACAACTTGACGATAACCGGCAGATCTGTGGATTTTCGTACTGCCATGGTGACAGCCGCAGCCATTTCCGGCACTGTACCGAATGCCACACCGCCTTTTTTGACATTGGGGCACGAGATGTTCACCTCTAAAGCGTCAACTCCGGCAACAGCAGACAGCCGGGCAGCAAGTTCGGCATACTCTTCAATGGAATCGCCAAGAATGTTCACGATAACCCGGCATCCACATGTACGGAGAAAGGGCATCTTTTCACTGATGAATCGTTCGACCCCGACATTTTCCAGACCAATGGCGTTCAACATGCCGCACGGCGTTTCGACCACGCGCGGTGGCGGGTTTCCCGACCGGGGAGCAATGGAAATACCCTTCACCACCACACCACCGAGCTGATGAAGCGGCACCAGGGAGGCAAACTCTTCGGCATAGCCAAACGTTCCGGACGCCGTCATAACCGGATTGGCTAAAACAAGCGGCCCGAGCGAAACCGACATTTCCGGGGTGCTGCTCATCTGTTCCATGCGACCTCCTCGGCATTGAGCACCGGTCCCTGGCGGCAGATATGGAGATAGCCGTTCTCCACCCCGTGCACGGTACATCCAAGACATGCTCCCAGGCCACAGGCCATATGGGCTTCCAGAGAGACCTGACAGGGAACACGGGCAGCCTGACAGAGCAGCGCTGTCGTGGCCATCATCGGCTTCGGGCCGCAGGCATAGCATCTTTTCATGGCAGACAGCCGGCGAGGCAGCAGATCTGTGACCAGACCATGGTAGCCGGCACTGCCGTCATCAGTGGCAATCTCAACCTCACAGCCACACTCTATAAAATCAGCCGTCAACCGGTACAGCTCAGCAGCGGTGCGTGAACCAAGGAGCACAGTGCATGCCCGCCGAGTCATTCGGAGCTGTTCGGCGAGAAACAGCAGCGGAGCGATGCCGATACCACCTCCGATCAGACAAACTGGATCCGCGGCATCAACTGTAAAACCCCGGCCCAGCGGACCGATCAGATTGAGCACATCGCCGGGTTTTTTGGCGGCAAGGAGTTCAGTCCCCTGTCCCACCACCCGAAAAAGGAGTTGAATGCGATCAGGATCGCAGCGACGGTGTACAGAAAACGGGCGGCGCAGAAGCGGATTGAGACCTGGGCTGCATGCCACCATCACAAACTGGCCCGGATGAGAGGCAGGGGCTATCTGTAGCGCTGCCAGCGTCAACCGGTAAAAAGTATCCGCCAGCTGCTCAACAGCCACAACTGTACAATTTTCCTGGAACTCGGACATAGAAGACGATACAACAAAATAGGCAGAGATTAATCTGGGTCGTTTTACTCAACAGGAAGGAATTATTCCATGGACATCGTTTGGTTTGCGCTCGCAGCGGTCATCGGAGCAGTCGTCGGTTCTTTTCTCAATGTCGTCATCCTGCGACTGCCTCAGGAAGGTGCGTCAATCGCCTTCCCGGCCTCTCACTGCCCACAATGTATGCATACACTGGCCTGGTATGAAAACATCCCGGTTATAAGTTATCTGTTTCTGTGCGGCCGCTGCCGAACATGTCGGCTGCCTATCTCGAAACAGTACCCGCTGGTCGAAATAGCCATGGCAACCCTAGCGGTTCTGGTGCTCCGTCAATTTGGATTGAGTGTGGAGCTGGGCTACTACGTCGTCTTTTGTGCTGCTCTGCTGGTTATCATATTTATTGATATCCATCACCAAATAATTCCAGATACAATCAGTCTGCCCGGGATTCTGCTTGGTTTTTTCGGATCCTTCTTCATCCAGACCATTACCTGGCAACAGTCCGGTCTTGGTATTCTGTGCGGTTGCGGTTCTCTTTATCTGGTGGCCGCCTACCATGCGAGCCTGACGAACAGGGAGGGAATGGGAGGGGGCGACCTCAAGTTGCTGGCAATGATCGGCGCCTTCCTTGGCTGGCAGTGTCTCCCTTATGTGCTATTTGCCAGTTCGGTTTTTGGCAGCATTGTCGGCCTGATCGCCATGCGCCGGCAAAAAAAGGGCGGGCAGACCAGAATCCCCTTTGGGCCGTTTCTTGCCTTAGGCGCCCTCTCCTACCTTTTTCTCGAAGAGCATATTCACCGTTTATGGCAGCTCTACCTCAGTGCAGCAGGTCTGTGATACAACCAATAAAAAACCCCGACCGAAGTCGGGGTTTTTTGTCGTTTGCAGCCTGGACTTTAGGCTTCAACCTCGTGTTCCACTCCCAGTGCGACCTTATAAAGCACGGTAAGGATAAAAAATCCCGTTGCCCAAACACCGGCAGTAACAAAAATTTCGTTGATATTTGGATAATATTCTACGATTTCATGAACCGGGGTCGGCAAGAATCCGGCCAGTACAAACCCGATTCCCTTGTCCAACCAAAAGGCGATGAATATTGAGGCACAACCAATACCAAGCCATAGATCGTTTTTTCTTCTGGTATACGGATGAGTGATCAGACCAATACCGACCAGGAACAGAATTACAAATCCCCACATAAACGGAACAAGGTTGTTGTAGACATGCCCGTGATGCTCCAGACCGAAGAACAGATACTGCAGAGAGTGCTTATGTCCCGGAATATCTGAATAATACCCGACAAAAAACTCCATACCGAGGAAAAACATGTTGGTAATGGCAGCATAGGTGATAATGGTCACCATTTTGTCGATCGCCTCTTTCCCCGCGTCAAAGTTGGCTACCCGCTTCAGGATGAGCGCCATCACAACGATCAGGGCAGGACCGGCTGCAAAAGCAGAGGCGAGAAACCTGGGGGCTATGATTGCAGACAGCCAGAAATGCCGACCGGGCAAACCGCAGTACAGCATGGCTGTAACCGTGTGAATGGATATGGCGAAGGGAATCGACAGGTAGACAAAGAAATAGATCCACTTGGGCGGGGCGACCTGTTTGCGCTCCGCCGTCAGGATGACCCAGCCGCACAGCGCATTTAAGATCAGGTATCCCCACAGAACACACATATCCCAAAACAACATGGAGTGTGGGGTCGGGTGCAGGATAACGTTCAACGCACGAAGCGGTTGTCCAAGATCCGCCATAATAAACATCATACACATCAGCAGTGCCGCGATAGCGAGGAATTCACCTAAGATGGTAATACGTCCAAAGGCCTTGAAGTTATGAATATAGTAGGGGAGCACCAGCATGACACCTCCGGCGGCCACGCCGACCAGGAAGGTGAATTGGGCAATATATATTCCCCAGGAAACATCCCGGGTCATACCGGTAAGACTAAGTCCGAAAAAATACTGACGAAGATAGCTGACAACCCCTACAGCTATAAAAAAGCCGAGAAAGGCCAACCACATCCAGTAATACTTATTTCCTTTTAGTGCTTTTTCAAACATGGGGCCCTCACACGATATAAAAGACTGAAGGTATGGTTCCGAGAGAAGGGTTCCTTTGAATGGTCTGCTTTTCTTTCAGGATCTGTCTGATCTCGGAATGAGGATCTTTGAGATTACCGAACACCAAGGCCTTACTATCGCCAACTGCCTCAACACAGGCCGGTTGCAGGCCGGCTTGCACTCGTTCAACACAAAAATTACATTTCTCAACCACACCACGGGTACGAGCGGGATAGTCCCGGTTTATATTTTCAATATACGCCTGGGGATCACGCCAGTTAAAGCTCCGGCTGCCATAGGGACAGGCAGCCATACAGAATCGGCAGCCGATACACCGATGGTAGTCCATACCCACAATGCCGTCCTCATATCGATAAGTGGCCTTTGTCGGACAGACACGGACACACGGAGGATTATCACAGTGGTTGCACAGAATGGGCAACTGATGTGTCTGGTTCGCCTCATCCTGATACAGGTTTGGCGATTCAACAAACGCGTTTTCGAAATTCGTCATCCAAATCCACTTAATCTCATCTCGTTTTTCCGGAAACTTCGGAACATTGTGGATCTGATGACAGGCATTGACCGCCTTTTCACCCAAGCTTGGATCCTGATGGAACTTTTTGATATCGATAACCAGGCCGTAGCGGATGGTTTCGGAAGTTTTGCGCTCCACCCCGGAGCCTGCTGGTGCTGCAGCATGAGCCTCATCGACACCGGCAACCAGTCTGTTAACAATCGTCGTCCCCCCAAGACCGGCCAGAGTTGAGATACCGGCTACCTTGAGGAAGTTTCTTCTGTTTGTATCCATTTGTTTATCTTCTCCTTAGCCGTTATTCTACAGGAGCCAAGTGGCAGTTCCAGCAATAAGGATTAACCGACGTGTAGTCATGACACCTGTCACAAAAGCGCACCTTGCTTGTATGGCACTTCATACAGGTCAGCATCAGGCTCTTCTGATACTGCTTGCCATCAATTTCAAAAGTACCTCGGTCGCCGTCGCGTAACACCTCATCACGCCAGACGTTGAGGAGCTTCATGTGCTCAGCCCTGATTTCGGCTGCCGGCAACACGCAGGTCGTTGCATCCTTCGGCAGTTCAAGTTCCGGTACCGCCCCAGCAGAGCCACGGTTGTACCAGACGGGTATGGTGACGAACAGGACAAAAATAAGCAGTCCCGCGATTATTTTACCGCTATCATACATCGCTCTTCCTCCCTTCCTCGCTGGTCATTAAACCATGGTCCTGAGCCCTTCGGTCAGGTCTTGACGTTGTTCACCTTCGATCACCAATGCGTTACCGACCAGCTCACTTAAACCGGCGACCTGAACTTCAGGTACCCAGTAATCCATAAGCGTGGTCAAGGTCGCCCGATCAATAGCACAGACACACCCCAGGGTGTTAACGTTGTGTTTTTCCTGGACATACCTGACTGCATTTGCCCGTGGCAACCCGGATCGCATTCGGAGTTCCATAATTTCATCAGTGTTGAGCGCGGTCCCTGATCCACAGCAAAACGTTTGCTCACGGATGGTATTTTCCGGCATTTCGTACCATTTATCGACGACATGATCGAGTATATAGCGCGGTTCATCCAGCAGTCCCATTGCTCTGGCAGGGTTACACGAATCGTGGAAGGTGGCCGTGACATGCGCGTTACGGCTCTTATCAAGGGTAATCTTGTTATGCTTGATAAGATCGGCAGTGAACTCTGAAATATGGATCATCTTCGTAGACGCGGCATTATCAAATACCGTTCCCGTAATCGGCGAACGCGGAACCTCCAGAAAATCAGCTGGCCCGTTCATGGTATCCATATACTGGTGAAGAACACGCCACATATGGCCACATTCACCACCCAGAATCCATCGTACTCCCAGTCGTTTTGCTTCTGCATACATCTTACCGTTGAGTTTCTTCATCACCTCGTTGGAGGTGAAAAGGCCGAAGTTCCCTCCTTCAGATGCATAGGTCGACCAGGTATAGTCCAGGCCGATGGCCTCAAACAGCAGCAAGTAGCCCATGCAGGTAAAAATTCCAGGTTCCGCAAAAACATCCGCCGACGGGGTGATAAACAGAATCTCGGCACCCTTGCGGTTAAAACTCGGATTAACCGTGATACCGGTCAAGCTCTCAATGTCTTCACACAAAAACTCCACATTTCCTTTAAATGCCTGTGGAGTGAGGCCCATATGGTTACCGGTACGGTTCGAGTTGGCCACCGGCTCCATACACCAGTTAATCCCGATACCGACCAGGTGCAGCAGCTCACGAAGCATCATGGTAATTTCAGCGGTATCGATGCCGTAGGGGCAAAACACTGAACACCGCCGGCACTCAGTGCACTGATAGGCATACATAAACCATTCTTTGAGGACACCGACGGTCATCTCCCGCCCACCGGCCAGTCTGCCAAGAATTTTACCGGCACGGGTGAATTCCTGCCGGTACACCGATCGCAGAAGTTCGGCACGTAAAACCGGCATGTTTTTCGGATCACCGGTGCCGAGGAAAAAGTGGCACTTATCGGAACATGCTCCGCAGCGAACACAACAATCCATAAAAATTTTCAGGGAACGGAAACGATCAAGCCGGTCGGCAAGCCCCTGAATGATAATTTCCTTCCAATTCTCCGGTAGCTTCCAATCGTCGTCCTCAGGGTTCCACTCGCGTGCATTCGGCAAACTGATGCCTTTTTGGCTGTCAAGGTACCGCAATATCTCCGGTTTCGTTGTATAGGCGTAATTCCCAGGCTTAAAAACAACGGGAACATCCATCCAGTCTTTCGTCGGGATGGAGCCTGTCATCAACGAAGGTCCCTCAGCAACACTTCGCGCTAACTTATCTACCTTTACCACTGCCATTGCTCTGTCCTTTATATGCTAAATTATCCAGCGTTAGTCGTTGGCCTTAGGCGGTAACTCTTTTTCAACAGGGATACCCTGTTCCACCATATCCTCACGGAATTCATCCTCATACGCAGCATAGGAGTGCGGCTTGATATCCGGGTTCCATGGGTTGATGTGACGCTTCATCCGCGAATTATTGGCCAGGTTTCGGGTTGGGCTGAGAAAAACACCGCCCATATGCATGAGCTTGCTGAAAGGAAAGTAGACAAGCAGAGTGCATACTAAGAAGAGATGGACATAAAACAGGGAACTGATCTCAGTGACAATAGTCGGAGAAAAGGTGACCAAGCCAAAAGCCAGTTGCTTAATGGCATTGATATCCACATTGGTCCGGATAAAAAATCGCATCAGGATACCGGTGATAACGATCCCCAAAATTAAAAACAGAGGAAAATAGTCGTTGGCAAGCGAGATGTAACGAACCTGGCGGTTCGTGAAACGACGGATCAGCAGGTACAGCAAGGCCAGCACAATGGTGATATCGGTTATGTACATGACCGGCGCCCCTATCTCCAAAAGAGAATCACCGAGTTCCAGAAACGCAACCACCCCGGGAACCGGATCAAGGAAAAGACGCATATGACGGATGACTATGACCAGAAAACTGTAGTGGAACATGATACCAAACAACCACAGCCATTTACTGGATTCATACGTCAACTTGGGTCCGGCATACACACTGGCTTTGGTATTGCGCCAAAGCGAGCGAAAGAACACGACCTCCAAAAACATTCTGGCCACTACCTGAGCGGCAGTCGTTGGGGCCTCAAGCTTGTTCTGCTTGATCCAGGGCAGCGAATATCCCTGACCGCAGGTGGTGGGAATTCGAAAAGGAACAGGCGATTTCCCCCATTGGATGACCCGGTAGCAAACCCCGCCTAAGAAGATCGCCATGGCCAGATAAGGGATGACAACACCAAAAAGGTATTGCATGCCCGGTATCTGCACCAGAACCAGTGCAATCAATACCAAAGCAATTACTGCCGCTAAAGGGAAGGCGTACTTCATCGATCACTCCTTCACATGCATGTTAAGTGTAACTTGCACTCAAGTTACGATAAGAGCCGGACATCCGCTTCAATCACCTGACATGAAGCTGTCCGACACGTCCTTGCTCATTTTATGACAGCGGTCTCACTGTCTTCCAAATTCCGCCGTAACAGGGCAGAGGGGCACCCGGCATCGGTGAGCAGAGCTCTCCCGCTTTTCAGTTCCTGAATACGGTTACGATATAACTGCTCCCGGCATTCGCTGTAGATGTCAAATGCTGTCAGAGCCATGCGATCTATTTCACAATCCAGTGTATCCAGCGAAAAAGAGATGTCCTTGACTCGCCTGTCACCGGCAAGCACCTGCCGGACGATCCATTTCAGTTCAAGAAAGGGGGCCACTGCCTGTGCAGGGGTAAAATCCTGGACCGCACGAATCCGTACGACCTGGTCCACAGGCTTAATAAAGGCTTGAGGCTCGGCCGATGTGAACAGCAAATCAAGCAGCGTGGTCAATCCGGCAGTAATGCTGCTGCCCACCGGGTTCGCGAACGGGTCTTTGGCTGTCTTGAAAAACCCGGGGGACAGGTAGCTGTCGAGGGTCCGGTCAATCCAACACTTCAAAATTTCTTGTTTTTTGTTGGTCAACGCCTCCAACAACTGCATCACCACATCCTGTTCCTAAAATTGTTAAACCAAGAAAATCAAGCTTCTACTGGTTCAATATAGCGATAAACCCATTACCATAAAAATGAATGGCGATTCATACACCGAAATGCTCTAGCATGATTGCCGATTTGTTTCAAGATAAAAATCATGGTGTGCTACCGGTTCTCAGCAGCGATTCCCTGAGGATGTGCACCGCGACCTGTATGTACGGATCGGAGTTCACCTGATCTTCTATTTTCTTCGTGCCATGGTCGCTGGTTTCATCTTCCGGATCTTCCTGCAAAAGACCGACGGCTTTGGCTTCATTGCGGGTAGCCTTGGCCACTTGCCGGTCCTTCCACATACTGTCCACAAAAACGCCTGCCCTGGTCTGCTGAGCACGAACCTTTGCCTTTGATGTCTCTTCCCTGATCGTCTTAAAGGCCGGGCTCGCGCCTACCCATTGGTTCCCCAGCTGACGGGACTGCTCTTTGCCAAGACGCTCCCCTTGCCAGCGAAAATATTGCACGCGGCTGACCTGATCCCAGGGAAGAGAATAGTCGAGATATCGCTCACCGGTTTCCAGGTAATCGAATATCGAAGGCAGTACCAGATCCGACTCAACACCCTTATACTGGGTTGAATGACCATTAATGCGATAAAACTTCTGGATGGTCAATTTCAAAGCCCCCAGATCGTCATACTTCTGGAGATGGAACAGCGGCAGGTTTTTATTCAGATCCAGCATCGCCTGGACCGTTCCCTTACCGTGGGTATGTTCACCGCCGATGATGAAGGCCCTGCCGTAATCCTGAAGAGCACCGGCAAGAATCTCCGAGGCTGAAGCACTGAACTGATTGACCAGAACGATCAATGGACCACCGTACAACATGGACGGATCTTCGTCTTCCAGGACCCGAATAACCCCCTGAGCGTCTTTGACCTGCACAACAGGGCCACCGGGCAGAAACAATCCGGAAACCTGAACCGCATCTGTCAGTGCACCGCCGCCGTTGTTACGTAAATCAAGAACAAGTCCCTCTATTTTCTGCCGTTTCAGGGAAATCAGCTCCGCGGCGGTATCATCACTGACATTCCGACTCTCCTGACCGTTGATCTGAGCAGAAAAATCACGGTAAAAGCTGGGAATCCGCAAATAGCCGATGGCTGTCTTTCCCTGCCGCACCACCGTGGACTTGACATAGGTTTCCTCAATACGTACCACATCACGGACAATGGAAACAGTCCGCCTCGTGCCGTCGGGCTTGAGTACACTCAGACGCACCTCAGTACCCTTAGGGCCCCGGATAAGGCTGACCGCCTCACGAATCCGCATCTCTGAGATATCAATTAACGCCCCGTTTTTTTCGGCCACCGCTAAAATCGTATCCTCAGCCTGCAGCTGACCCTGTTTTTCCGCAGCACTGCCGGGAATAATCCGGGCGACCTTAATCAATCCCTCGTCCTCTCTGAGCAGGGCTCCAATACCTTCCAGGGAGCCGCTCATCTGGATATCAAAGTCTTCCTTGGACGTGGGAGCCATATAATCAGTATGCGGATCATATGCCCTGGCAACTGTGTCAAAGTATCGGTCGTAATGATCCTGTCGGGACTGGTGAGCCAGCCGGTTGAGTGAACGATGTGTCGACTCACGGACCTTGTTCACTGCCTCCTTGAGCAGGGCCGGGTGGTTCCGGGGGTCAACGTTCGTCAACAGATCCGGCTGCTGTTTGCCTTTTGTCTCAAGAAGTTCAAAAAACGATTCCAACACCTGCATCTTCAACATGAGACGCCAGCGACTCTGCAGCTGTTCAGCATTTTCTGCAAACTCAAGCTTCTTGGCATCAAGTTCAAGATACTCCTGCTGATTAAAATCAAAACCTTGCTCAAGGAGCGGGTTGATCATGCCCTCCACTTGATGAATCCGATCATTGAGCAGAGTCATCCCCGCATCCGGCAAGACAATTCTGCCGCTGTTGAGTTCATCATCAATATAGCTGGCAAAAGCTTTCAACTGTCGGGCATCTGATTCCAAAAGGAATCGTTTCCGCGGATCAAGCTGGCGCAGATAGAGGTCAAAAGCTCTTTGCGACAGATTGTCGTCCAAAGGAGCATGACTAAAATGTTGCGCCGGCAATTGCTGACTGAGCATCAGGGCAATCAGCTGGTTTCGATCAGCGTTAAACTCTTCGGGAACCGACTTTTTCGCCAACCCTTCTGTTGTCAGGAACAACAGGATGACCAGAAAAGCAGCCGCAGCTGACTGAAATCGTCGGCAGAAAACCAGAATGTGTAATTGCGATATCATGCAGGAGTTACCTAAAACCTAAACGCAGAAAAAATCCCGATAAAAAAGGAGTTCAAAAGGGACTGACAACCTTATCCGCACTGATCATTGCATGCATAATCTCATACATGTTGGAGATGTGCCCCACCTTGATGGCGGACTTCAGTTTGAAAAAATCCAGACAGGTGCCACAGACGAAGATTTCGACCCCCTGCTCCTGCAGGTGCAGCAGGGCGTCCAGTGCCCCTGAAGAGACTGTCACCAGCTTAACGCCGCTGTTGTACAGAAGTATCTTTTTCGGCAATGGCTGAACATCCTGAATAGTCTGGATATAGGTCTGCAGCAGAGCCCAGCCCAACTCCTCACTTCCCCGCCCCATGGAATCAGAAGCTATTACATACACCACTTCAGAAGAAGTTGGTATGGCACACTGATAATCACTGGTGTCCAATTCGAGATCAACCGGCTCCCCGGTTGCTGTTATGCTAATGGTATGCCGACCGTCCGGTCCATCGCTGCCCGTTGCTGCATACCCATGACTGCGGGCGAAACGAAAAATATTTTCTTTTGACGCAACGTTATCGACCGTGACTTCAATATGGCTCGCCCCCAGGGCAAGGGCATCTTTAACACGAAGAACGGGTTTCGGGCAGGCAAGACCGGTGCAATCAAGAGTGATCCGGGACATGTACACCTCCAGAAGGGGTGTTGAATTGAGTTGGAAGAACAGGCATTAAATGACAATCTCTTGCCCCTCACGGGCAAAAAACACCTGCATCGGTGCGGTAAGAGCCGGATCACAGTAGGTCAACGCCATTGCATCAAGTTGATCATCGGTGCGCACCGGATCATGGTGGAAAAGGGCCAGCTGTTTCACACCTGCCCGCCGGGCGGCGGCAACAGCATCCTCAATGGGGGTATGTCCCCAGCCGACCTTGTTTTGTTCGTATTCGGCCCTGGTGTACTGGGCATCATGGACCAGCAGGTCTGCACCTTGAAAAAACCGTTCCAGCACCTGGTTCTGTTCCCTGGCAACCTCTTCCCCTTCCTGCGCCATCAACTCGTCATAGTCCGGATGATCGGGATCAGTGATGAAAAGGTTTCGATATGGTTCCGTGTCATAGGCTGTACAAAACACGGAGTTACGAAAACTGAAACGGTAACCGAGGGTTAAAATCGGGTGGTTAATAATAGTCGTCGACAGGGTAATACCGTCGCCCAGATCAATCAACGGTTCTTCTTTCAACCGATGATACTCAATACTGCTGGCCAATTCGCCCATATTGACAGGGAAATACCGATACTTCATCTGCCCGCCCACGACGACTTCCAGCGGATCATCCTCATAGGTCACCGGACCAAACACCCTGATACGGGTACTGGGAATATACATCGGCACAAAAAAGGGAAATCCCATGATATGATCCCAGTGGGTGTGTGACAGATAGATCTCGGTTACAATCGGGCCTTTCGGCAGGTCGTTTGCCAGCATGTAGTCAGCCAGCTCCCGGATGCCGGAGCCCGCATCAATGATGACCTGTCGGTTGACTTCCGGAAAACGAAGCTCAATACAGGCGGTATTGCCACCGTATTTCATGGTTTTCGGACCAGGGCACGGAATCGAGCCACGTACTCCCCAAAACTTTACCTTGATCATGCGCCTATCCTTGTTATCACAGAAGACAGTCCATCAGACCTGCAAGAAAATTTCTGCCCTTTTAATCTCCGCATCCACATCGGCCGATAAACGGACCATGTCTGACCACTGCAAACCGCACAGATCCAGCAGCCCATTGAGCTGGTCGATATCGGGGTAGCGGTTACCGGCAAAACCGATATCAAACAGACAGACATAAAAATCAGCTAAAGCAACGGTTGCCACGAGTGTCCGGCACGTCGGGTCCGCCAGCTCGGGGGCATGATGATGGCAAATGGCCGAGCTGATCACATCGTTAAGCTTCCACTTGGCAGCGATCATTGCACCGATCTCTTCATGGTTGATTTTCAAACACTGTTTTTCAACCTCTATCAGCGGCTTTTTTTCTTCGGCTGCCTGCACGAGCACGTCGGAATACTCATCACCAAACGGAATCTTTCCCAGGTCGTGCAACAAGCCGGCAACAAAATACTCTTCACGTTCAGCCAATGAAAGGCCGCGTTCAGTGGCCAGCAGTTTTGCCATGACACCAACAGCAATGGAATGTGCCCAGAACTTCTTGATAGGCAGGGCCTTGGACTTTTTCACCTGGCCGACAGTGCGGATGACGGCAGTGGAAAGCGCCAGATTTTTAACGGTATTCAATCCGAGCATGATGATGGCCCTCGTCAATGAGGTAACCTTGTTCATCAGCGAATAGTATGCCGAATTAATCAGCTTGAGCACTTGCCCGGTTAAAACCGGGTCAAGTGAAATAACCTTGTTAAGATCATTGGGCGAGGTATCAGCGCGGCTGCAAATTTCAAGCACCTTACTGACCGTTGTCGACAGGCTTGGCATCTTGTCGACAACCAGGCGAAGATTTTCCAGTTCAGTCTTATGTTGGTCCATGGAAACGCCGCAAAAAAGTACAGGAGTGGTATCGGCAGTAGAGTAGTCGGCTTATCATAAATGAAGGATGGGGCGAGGTCAAGCGAACGGTTCGGTTTCCGCTGAGCTTTAACAGCCGTGTTCTTTAAGAAAATGACGAACCAACTCTTCCATGATCTCGAGTTGCGTCTGACCGGTTTCATTGATACGTATCCAAACGCATCGTTGAAAAGCCCGGTACAGGTCCGGCGGCACCTGCAACCGTAACTCGATCAGTTGCGGTGATGATGGCCTAGCTGTTTTTGAGCCGGGCATGGTATGCTACCATATCCTGATAGCGAAGACCTGTACCGCCGAAGATGTCGAGGGCCGAACCGACGGTGAAATCGACATTACCACGACCGCTGAGACGGATTCGTTCTACATCTGCAAAAGAGGCAACACCTCCGGCATAGGTTGTGGGGATTGGAGCCGAGTCAGCCAACAACTCAAGGAGCCGGGTGTCAATCCCCATACACTTCCCCTCAACATCAACGGCATGGATTAAAAACTCGTCGCAGAAATCAGCCAACCGGGACAACGCCTCTGCGCTGATCCGTAACTGTGTGAACTGTTGCCATCGATCGGTCACCACATAGTAACCGTCGTGCCGCCATCGGCAGCTGAGGTCTAAGACCAGCCGTTTTTTACCGACCAGACGGATCAGATGATCGAGACGTTGCCGATTCAGCCGGCCATCGTGAAAGACATGGGAGGTGACGATAAGATGGGATGCCCCTTGCTCCAGCCAGTACACAGCGTTATCAGCGGTGATACCGCCACCAACCTGCATACCGCCGGGCCAGGCGGCAAGCGCATCACGAGCGGCCTCCTCATTCCCGCTGCCGAGCATGATGACATGGCCACCGTGAAGATTATCCCGCCGGTACAACGCAGCGTAATGAGAAGGCGCTAAATCTGAGGAGAAGTTGGTACACAGGGTGGCAGAGTTGTCGGTAAGGGAAGAACCGACAATCTGCTTCACCTTGCCGTCATGGAGGTCGATGCAAGGACGAAAACGCATGCTGCAAATCCAGTCTACCGGGCCCGACTCTGATGGGCCCTTGAAAAACCGTTATACTTCCTTAACCATCATCGTGGTTGGATCAAGACGCAATCCCTTGCCGCCTGTTACCTGTTCGCCGTAGTTGCGGATGATGTCGAGCTGAATAGTGGCATCACGCTCCGGCTTAAGCAAAATGATCATATCAAAAAGATCATCAAGTTCATGGCAGGGAGCCGGTACGCCGGTGGGCGACACCCTGGGATCACTGCGATGGCAGACAGCGGAAAACCAGGCTTGCGTATCCATATTCTCCATGAGAACTCTGAAATCTTCCAATGTTTCCCGGTCAGTCTTTTCAAAATCAAACCCATCGATAATTATACAGTCCGGTCGGAAAATATCCTGGAGGATGAGGTCATTTAATCGCTCCTCTAATCGGGGACGGGTAAAGGCAGCAATTTTGAAGGTCATGATCATCCGATGGCGCGCCACTGTATCAATGAGTTCGTGCGGCTGCGTCACACTGTGTTCCTGCAGTATGGATTGAAGGATATCATCGTACCATTTTTTGGTCTTCTCAATGGTTTCACCAATACTGACATGAACGACACGCTTACCCCGCAAAATGGCATCAAGGGCGATCTGAACCAGCAGGGCAGTTTTGCCCAAACCAGCTCTCGCCATGACGAGACCCAATTGATTGCTCTCTCTGCCCACATTAAGGATTCGCAGAGGGTTCTGTTGTGCCAGCGGTTCATATCCCATAATTACACCTCATTTGATTCAACTCTTATAGCTCTTCCATCAGTATTACAGGGAGGGATGAGCGGATCAGGCTTCCTTTTTCTGAGCACTGTACGCTTTGATCAGCTCTTCAGCCACACTTTTAGGCACTTGTTTATACGTGGCAAATTCCATCGTAAACTCTGCCTTCCCCTGAGTCAATGAACGAAGGGTAGTGGAATAGCCAAACATCTCAGCCAGCGGCATTTCGGCCTCAACCACGGTATAGTTCCCCTCTTCAAAGGTACCGATGATCATGCCGCGACGCTGGTTGAGACTGCCCATAACCGCACCCTGAAACTCGGAAGGACCTTCCACTGCCACCTTCATGATCGGCTCCATGATCACCGGTGCAGCCTTGGCATAGCCTGATTTAAACCCGCCGACGGCAGCCTGTTGAAAAGCCATGTCAGAAGAGTCGACAGCATGGTAGGAACCGTCGTTGATGGTCACGCGGATACCGGTGATCGGAGCACCAATCAAAGTGCCTTTTACCAGCGACTTCTGAAACCCCTTATCACAGGACGGGATGTATTCACGGGGGATAACACCACCGACAATCTGATCAACAAACTCGTACTCCCCTTCTTCCATCGGCTCAACGAAACCGGCCACTCTGCCGTACTGTCCGGCCCCGCCTGTCTGCTTCTTGTGGGTATAATCAAACTCAGCCCGATGCGTGATGGTTTCCCGATACGCAACCTGTGGTGCACCGACCTCAACTTCAGCCTTGTACTCTCGCTTCATCCGTTCGATATAGATTTCGAGGTGCAACTCCCCCATACCGGAGACAATCGTCTCGTTCGTTTCGTGATCAACGTAGGTCTTGAACGTTGGATCCTCCTTTGTAAAACGATTAAGCGCCTTGGACATATTAATCTGGGCCTTGTTGTCCACCGGTTTGATTGCCAGCGAGATAACCGGTGCCGGAACGTGCATTGAACTCATCGACCAGTTGTGCCCCGGGCTGCAAAACGTATCGCCGGACGCGCAATCAACACCGAACAGGGCAACGATATCGCCGGAACCGGCGCCTTCAATCTCCTCCATCTCCTCAGCGTGCATCCGTACCAGACGACCGACCTTGGTTTTTTTGCCGGTACGACTGTTGATGATTGTATCTCCTTTTTGGATCATACCCTGAAAGGTTCGTATATAGGTCAACTGCCCGTAACGTCCGTCTTCCAGCTTGAAGGCAAGGGCGACCAGCGGATCAGCCGGATTATTGCTGACCACCACCTCTTTTTCGTCATGGTCCAGATCCACCGCAGTGTTCTCAACATCAGTCGGACACGGAAGATAGCCATTGACCGCGTCAAGAAGCAGTTGCACTCCTTTATTTTTGTACGCTGACCCGATCAAAACCGGGGTCAGCTCCAAACTGATGGTACCGCGGCGGATAGCGTCATGAATCATCTGCTCCGGGATGTCATCTTCAGACAGTATGGCCTCCATCAATTCATCGGAAAACATTGAAACCGCATCCAGCAGCTCTTCGCGCTTGGCCCTTGCCGCCTCTGCCAGATCAGCCGGAATGTCGTCATAACGCACTGCATTGCCCTGGTTCCCGTCAAAATACACAGCTTTCATACTGACCAGATCGACCATTCCCTGCAGATCGCTTTCCAGGCCAATGGGAATCTGCACCATCACGGCATTGAGATCGAGTTTCTCGCGCAGCTGCTGTGTAACACGGTATGGATTAGCTCCAGTCCGATCACATTTATTGATAAATGCAATGCGCGGCACCTTGTACCGGCTCATCTGTCGATTGACGGTGATCGACTGTGACTGAACACCACCCACTGAACAGAGTATCAGGACCGCACCATCCAGCACACGTAGGGCGCGCTCAACTTCAATGGTAAAATCCACGTGACCAGGCGTATCAATGATATTGATATCACAGTCTTTCCAGGAACAGAAGGTGGCACCGGACTGGATTGTGATACCGCGCTCTCTCTCAAGCTCCATAGAATCCATGGTGGCACCGACCCCATCTTTTCCTCGAACCTCATGGATGGTATGAATACGTTGAGTAAAGAACAAAATTCGTTCAGTCAGGGTGGTTTTACCTGAATCAATATGGGCACTGATACCGATATTTCGTACTTTCTGTAAATCCTTTTTCATAACGCGTTCCTCGGTGTCCACCTGTGGTCAGCTTGTTGCACAGCCTCTTGCATTGTGGCGGACCATATTCTTATACTGACAAATAAAAAAGGAGTTACAGCCGGTTCTGCAACTCCATGTTGAATACATGTTGAAGTGGTGCTGACCAAAGAAGAAAATTTCGGGGAAGAACAGACGATTTTAAAAACCATCGCCTTGGATTTAACTCCACACTTCTACAAAGAGTATGCTCCACTACCTCACAGCACACTTTTCAAATAAAAAATTTCTTTTAATGGTTAAAGAGCCGACAGTCAATACTTTTTTTAAATCTGCCGTGTCTGATTTTTTTTATGCGCTCTCGTCTCATCGAAAACGAATTGTGCAGATCACTGCTGTAAGCTTTTGACATACTGCCTAAATCGCCGCACAAAGCAGATTTTTTGCAAAAGTTCTTGCCAACAGAACATGAAAACAGCCATCCATAACAGGGTGTTCTGCAAAAATCACGTTCAGACGATAAAAGTCGCTGGAAACGAAACAGGAAGGTGGACAGCCGATGAGCAGCGGTGGCTGCAGGCGGGGCATGCTGTTGTCAGGAGAGAAGATCTGACAACTCTTCCGGAGTCAGAAGAGCGCTGGGTTGTTGCCGGCGTCGGTCTTCACTCTGACGACGGTCGATATTTTTTCTTCGATCCACGCCGAGTCGAGGACGAAAAAAAGAATGGAGCCAGCATTTAAAACCGGACATACGTCCGCCCGGCGTTAAGCGAACATCTTGCCTCCGCTCGCCCCCCCGCCGGCGATCCTGCAGCTGCCGGCGATCCGAGGAACGGGAACGTCGCTCAACGATGACTTGCGGATCTGCATCGATTTTTTTATCAGGTGCCGCCTGCTCAGTCATAGTACTACCGATCATCGGTCTGTTCGTTGGCCAGGCCCACTTCAGCTCCCTATCAAAATGGTATGAACAGTCAGGATCATCCTGACAGTCTCCCGGTCTCAAGCCAGCCGGATTACAAACACTCCCTGTGGTCGGTGCTGAGAAATTACCCGGAGTGCTTTCAGGATCTGTACCTGTAACCAGCACGTATCCGGCCAACCGTACCAATTGACCACACATGAATATACAGTGATTAAAGTGATCCGGCTTGCAAAAAAAACTGCCCTGCACTGGCTGCAGCAGATGCCGAGACGGTTTACTTTCCTTTTCCAGGGCTTTTTACATGTACCCCCGGCTTTTTTCCAAAAAAAAAGGCCGGCTTGAACAAGCCAACCCTTATCACTGGTCGGGGCGGGGCGATTTGAACGCCCGACCTCCTGCTCCCAAGGCAGGCACGCTAACCAGACTGCGCTACGCCCCGACTGGACTATTTTCATAGCCGGAAGAAAAATTATCTACACTATCCGGTGCCTGCGTGCAAGCTTTTTTAAAAGTATACAAAACAGGGTACACCAGTGCTATCCTCACCTTTCCCGATTATCCGATCACATTCGACTGGCACTTCCTTCCCAGACCTTTTACAGTGCTCGCACATTTTCCCTGAAATAATCAACCTGACCGCACCTCATCCGCCTGCCGACAGCCATGCAAACACCAACACACATTCAGCGGGTCACCTTTCTTTTTCTCTTTTTTATAACAACATTGATGCTCGGCCTGGTACTGTGGCCATTCTGGACACAACTCTTTCTTGCCTTCTTACTGGCCAGTGTCTTTTACCCTGTTTACAGCAGGCTTAACTCGGCAATCCGACCATGGGGTGCAGCGACTCTTACCTGCCTGCTCATTACACTCTGCATTTTTTTCCCGCTACTGTTCTGCATTGGCGCACTCTCGGTCGAAATCCCGGCAATGATCACTCTGATCAAAGGTAACGAGATCTTATCACTGTTCCAAAACGATTTACACAGCAAAAGTCTGATCCATCAGGGTCAGACGCTGCTGGGTGAGCTGGGCGTCTATTTTAACCTTGATCGACTAACCGGATTGATCGCTGAACTGTCCACCACGGCAGCACTCTTTATCTACAATCAGGTTTCAGGTTGGGCTACCAACATCCTCCGCTTTGTCCTCCAGTTTGTTATTGTCATCATCGGTGTATTCTTCCTGCTCATCGAGTTCGACCGGCTTATCAATTTTCTCCTGCGCCTCTCCCCCTTGCCAGCCTCACAGAATCGTTCTTTAATTGCCCGTTTCTCCTCTATTTCCGGTGTGCTTCTGATCGGTAACAGTCTGAGCGGTGTGCTGCAGGGAATTTGCGGCGGGATCTACTTTGCGGCCATGGGATTGACTTCACCGGTCCTCTGGGGTTCCGTCATGGCTGTCGTCGCCTTCATGCCGATTGTCGGTGTCGGCCTGGTTCTTCTCCCTGCAGCGCTGATTCTGCTGCTCACGGGAAACAGCTGGCAGGCTCTCAGCACCGTGCTTTTCTATCTTCTGCTCACCTTTATCGTCGACTATCTGATCAAACCCAGATTCATCGGCAATCAGGCAAAACTGCCGCCACTGCTGGTCCTTCTCTCGATCATCGGCGGCATGAGTCTTTCCGGGCTGATAGGTATTATTTACGGCCCCCTGACTGTTACCGCATTTTTCACCCTGGTTGATATGTATCTTCTTGAGTACCAACCCTACTTTGATTACCGTGAACCTGGAGACGGCAGCTGACAGCAACCTGTCCCCATACTCTCAAACGACCGCCTGCCTTGACACCTCTGTAGTTTTCAGGTAACAAGACCAGTTCACTCTTCTTACCGAATCAGTAACCGTCGAAAATTGATAATCCGAAAAGACCGGCCGGCCTGTCGAATTCTCACACATCTGATTTAAGCTCAACAAACTGACAACTGCTCATGGATTTATCAGCACTCCTACCAAGCATTGTGCTTGGTATAGTTGAAGGCTTAACTGAATTTTTACCCATCTCCTCCACCGGTCACCTGATCATAGCCGGCGACCTCCTCAACTATACCGGTGATCAAGCCAAAACCTTTGAAGTCTGCATCCAGCTCGGTGCTATTCTCGCTGTCTGCTGGTTGTACCGCAGGCGATTGTTGAAAGTAATAACCGGCCTGACCACCGACCGAACCGCCCAGAACTTTGTCATCAACCTGATTGTCGGTATCCTCCCGTCCGCTGTTTTCGGCTTACTCCTCTATGAGGTCATCAAATCCCACCTGTTTAACCCGGTGGTGGTCGCCTTGGCCATGGTGGTCGGCGGCGGCATTATTTTTCTTGTGGAGCGTCGGGATCGACACCCCCGGATCACCGACGTTGATCAAATGCAATGGACCGATGCCCTCAAAGTCGGTCTGGCGCAAGTTTTCTCAATGGTCCCGGGGACCAGCCGTTCAGGAGCTACAATCATCGGTGGTCTGCTGTTTGGTCTCTCCCGCCGGACAGCAACCGAATTCTCCTTCTTCCTGGCCATTCCGACCATGTTTCTGGCCACAGGATATGATATTTACAAATCGTGGCACATACTGGCACACACGGATCTGGTCTTCTTTGGAGTTGGTTTTATTACCGCCTTCTTCAGCGCTCTGGTCGCCATCAAGATGCTCATCCGTTATGTTGCAAACCATGATTTCAAAATCTTTGCCTGGTATCGTGTTGTTGTCGGCAGTCTCTTTCTGCTTTACTTTATGCGCTGAGACCGCAGCAGGCTTCACCGGATAGACGCCTCAGGCAGCATACGACCAAAACCGGAAAAAAACCAACAACAGGTCCCGACAAAAAGCACCACTACATGTTCACCGTCACCGCCACCTGCGCTTCCCCCTGATAGCAAATGTCTCCCGGCACATGGGCAGAACTTGACGAATCAAAGGAACAGTATAATTGTATGCCGATACTGTCTGTCTTTTACAGTCACTCAAATAAGCGTACCTTCCGGATTCAAACACTTTCAGCCACGCAAAATGGAGTGTACCATGTACAAACAACACACCACCTTCAACCCTGTAATCCTGCTGGTCTCCTGTCTACTCAGCCTTTGGGCGGGGATCGGTGGTCTACCGCACACAGTTTATGCACAAAGCGATGCTGACCTGGCCCTGCTTGACCGCTCTGCAAAGGCCTTTTCCTCGGTTGTCAAGAAGGCCGGCCCAGCAGTCGTGCATGTCAGTGTCGAAAAAGAGACCGCTATCAAAGGCATGGGACAGTTTCCCTCTGATCTGCTGAACGACCCGTTTTTTGAACGATTCTTCGGACCGCAGTTTCGCCACCCGCGAACGCCTTCCCAACCGGAAAAGCGCACCTTTAAACAGCAGGCCGCAGGGTCCGGTTTTATCATCGCCAGCGATGGGTATATCTTAACAAACAACCATGTGATTGAAGAGACCAGCAAAATAACCGTTCGCCTGGCTGACAAACGTGAATTTACCGCCAAAGTGATCGGTGCAGATCCACAGTCCGATGTGGCCATGCTCAAAATCGACGCCGCAAACTTACCGGTCATCCCGATGGGAAACTCTGACAATCTTGAAGTCGGTGAATGGGTTATTGCCATCGGCAGCCCCTTTGAACTGAACCAAACCGTTACCGTCGGAGTAGTCAGTGCCAAAGGTCGAAACCGTATGGGTATCACCGATTATGAAAACTTCATTCAAACCGATGCGGCCATCAATCCCGGTAACTCAGGCGGACCACTGCTCAATATCCGTGGTGAGGCTGTGGGGATGAACACAGCTATTTTCTCTCGCAGCGGCGGCTACATGGGCATCGGGTTCGCTATCCCGATCAACATGGCCAAAAGTGTTGAACAGCAGCTCCGCAAAAGCGGTAAGGTAACCAGAGGATGGCTGGGAATCGTTATCCAGGATGTCACCGAGGAACTGGGCAAGTCCTTTGGCAGCAAAGCCGGAGGAGCCTTGATCAGCGAGGTTGGCGAGGGAACTCCCGCACAGAAAAACGGCTTGAAGCAGGGCGATATTGTGATCGCGATAAATGGTGAGCCAGTGACCGATGTACCGGATCTGCGCAATAAAATTGCCATGACGCCACCGAACACAAAACTGAACCTGCAGGTCTTACGCGACGGCAAAGAACAGGAGATCCTTGTGACCGTCGGTGAACAACCGGAGGACATGGCATCTTTTTCCAAAAAAATGACAGGGGCGACCCTCAGCAATCTGGGACTGACACTCCAGGACCTGACCAAAGATGTTGCTGAACAGTTCAGCTATGATAAGGATCAGGGCGTTTTGATTGCTGATGTTGCAACCGACAGCCCCGCTGCCGAGACAGGTCTCCAGGCGGGGATGCTCATCGAAGAGGTGAATCGGACCAGAGTCCGTAACCTCAATGAACTGCAACAGGCATTGAAAAAATCAACCAATGCCAAACAGGTGTTGCTGCGAATACGGTCCGGTGAACAGAGCCGATACGTTGTCCTGCAGACCAGATAAACGCAGAATCCACCTTTTTCAGAAAATAATCAGTCGGCACGATACCTTTCGTGCCGACTGATTTGGTGATATCCGCATAACACCATATCCCTGCTGCTATCACTTCTTCACGATAGGATACTGCAGCGTCACCGAGAATGCCCTTTTCTGTTGACCACAGGAACAAGATCCTGAACCCGTCCCAGTCTGTACGGTGCAGTAAGGGCAGGGCCCCTTCTCCCGCCAAATGACTGACACAACCGGGCAGAGACTATCCCGAAAAATCAGAATAAAGATCGCGGGTAATTTTATGCCGCAAAGAGACATCCGCATTGCGGACCAGTTGCGGAAGATGCCCCCATAAGCCGATCTTGCCGTTTTTCATGGCCAGAATGCCGTCAATCCCCGGGATGGCGCCCACCTGGTCAAGCACTGAGGAAAGGTCTCGCTCATGTTGAATCTTGTTGCAGACCAGGGTGACGGCCGCATCAGCCAAAGCCCCGTCCTTTGCAGCAACAGTGGCAAGGTCACACTGGCCAAAACTCAAAGAGTGTCCCATTTTCGAAGAAGAGGAGCACAGTGCCATCGGCAGATCCGCAGGATCAATGCGGAAAGCCAGCTTGCCCCTGATCACCTTGTCACCGGCATAGAGACCAATGGTTATCTCACGATCTGAATGAAGAAAGAGGTCACCGCCGTTTTCAACGATGGCCTCGTGGCAACCGGCCGCCATTGCCGCCTCTACCCCCCGCTGGGCCAGAGCACCGGCAACGGCTGCCATGGGGCCGACACCGGTTAACCGACTGGCTGCCGCCATGCGCCTGACCAGTTCAGGAGCATCAGGCAACAGTTCCACCGGGACCAGCGCTGTCAAAAATTCAGGATGGCGGGCAAGATAGCGTTCAAGCTCCCGCCTCTCCTCAACCACAGTACGCGTTACCAGTTCAAACGCTGTACAGGCCACCCGCAAATTAGTTTCTTTCCAGGAAAAGGAGCGGAAAACACGCATGCTATCGCAGCTTTCACATCATCAGAAGGCCGAAGAACAGGCACCAAAGGGACAGGCGGCAATGCAGGCAAGGCACTCGATACAACGATCCTCATTAAAGGTGACCGTACGCGTCCCCTGATCGACAATGGTCAGAGCGCCGGGCGGGCAATGCACCACACAGGCACCGCAGTGGACGCAGCGGTTCTCGTCCCAGTGCACCCCTTTATTCCCGGCATGGATAACAACATCAAAAGTGCCGAGAAAAGCAAAGGCCCGGGTGATGTCCTCCTGGCTGCCGGTCACCTCCAGGCTGAGGTAACCTTCTTCCTCGGGCGTTACTTTGGCACGAAAGATGTTAACGATCAGGTTGTAGTCTTTGACCAGCTGATACACAATCGGCTTTTCAGTCTCGCTTTTCGGAAAATAGAGATAGATCTTTTTGGTAATCATCGAGCCGCTCCCGTGATGGTCAAAGATTTCATCCCCTGATTCAGCGGCAACCGTTGACTGGGCTCGGAAAGGAGAAAATGTCCGTCCTCGATCTCGCTTTTGAGCAGGTTACAGATCTTGAGCGCCTTGCTGTAGGAGGAGAGCGAGGTAACCGGAATTTTTTTGCCCATCAGCTCCACTGTACCGGATCGTAGTTCTTCGTAGGTAAAACGGCCAAGCACTTTACCGGTTTTCTCCGGATAGTCTGTTGAGTAATCGATAACGCTCGCCTGAATATCACGATCACGGACCGTTGTGCGTCGAAGTATCTCAGGGTTAAGAATAGGGATGGGAATGCCGACCCCCAGGGCAAGAGACACTCCATACCCTCTGAAACTCGCCCCGCGTACGAACTCAGGACGCATCTCCTTCATGTCAGCGGTCAGGGCCAGGGTACCGGCACCTTCCACCGGCACACCGTTATCACCGCGTTCGACCAGGGAACAGTGCTGGGTCCCCTGCGCGTAGACAATACCGCGCGCTCCGGCCAGCCATACGCTGGTGCCCACACCGATGGTTGCATAGTACGGGTCGTTTAAAAGCGGTGCCAACTGTCCGGCGGAACAGTAGGTCATATTGCGCATCTTGGCCCGCAGGATCCCCAGATAGGTGTAGATCCGCTTGTCTGAAACATTGACGGCAACATTGTAGTTCTGATAACAGTTGCGCGGGTTCACCATGATCGCCTGATTGAGGTCGTTGATGTCAAACATCGTTCTGATCTCACGGCGGGGATAATCATCGGTACCGTAGGAGAGGCCGAACAGCTGCACTTTTTTGCCGGCCACCAGATCTTCAATCACATGACCGCCTCCGTAGCGGAATTCACCCGGGTGGTACATGTTGGCCGGATCATTGTGCCGCAGCTGGGTGGCCCCGATATAAACATCCACTGCCGCAATGCCGCAGTAGGCCATGACATCATTGATCCAGGCTTCGGAAATACGCATTTTAGGCGTGCTGTGCCCAAAGTTGAGAAAACACCCGGAGGAGCACATCGGACCAAAGGTGGCAGTGGTCACCACATCCACCTCCCTGGCCGCGTTCTCCAGACCATGTTTGTCCACATAGGCGATCACCTCTTCAGCAGTCAGCACCACCGCCTTGCCTGAGGCAATCTTTTCATTGATTTCCGCATACGTCTTGGTCATAACACAATCTCTCAATAGAGGCCCATTGAAGAAAAGAAGTTGTTCATTATAGGATGATCAGTAAAAAACAGCAAGACAGCCAGCAGGTTGACCCGGGAAAAAGAATTGAAATTTCCTGGAGCATATCCCCATTCCTGCTTGTCTGGATCCATCCTGATCGGGTAAGAGTGGGAGAACCGGCATCAATCTTCCCACCGAGGCAACCAGTATGACAACTCAGCACCAGAAGTTATCTCCCCAGGCGACCCTGCACGCAAACGGCAAAGACTACACCATCTTCCCGGTACGGCAAACGCTTGCGGAACTGGCTGCCGGTTCACTGGAACGTCTGCCCTACAGCCTGCGTCTCCTGCTGGAAAACCTGCTCCGCCAGGCCTCCCGGGGCTTGGCCCATGCTGCAGATATCGAAACTCTTGCCCGCTGGCAACCGGAAGCCGTACCGGATGTGGCAATACCATTCATGCCCACCCGGGTGATCCTTCAGGACTTCACAGGTGTTCCGGTCCTGGTTGATCTGGCAGCCATGCGCTCCGCCCTGGCTCGGCATGGTGGAGATCCGGCCGCTATGAATCCCCTGATCCCGGTGGACCTGATCATCGATCACAGTGTGCAGGTTGACCGGGCTGCTGATCCCGAAGCCCTCAAGATCAACGTCCAACTGGAGATGGTCCGAAACCGGGAACGGTATACCATGCTGCACTGGGGACAACAGGCATTCAAACACTTCCGGGTGGTGCCGCCGGGAAGCGGTATTGTCCACCAGGTGAACCTGGAATTCCTGGCCTCGGTGGTCACCTGCAGCGAACAAAACAGAGCAGATGTTCTCTGTCCGGACAGTGTGCTCGGTACCGATTCCCACACCACCATGATCAACGGTCTTGGTGTCATGGGCTGGGGGGTGGGCGGCATTGAGGCTGAGGCCGTGCTGCTTGGCCAACCCTACCCGCTGCAGATCCCTGCAGTGGTGGGCGTACGCCTGTCCGGCTCGCTCAGACCCGATACCACGGCCACTGATCTGGTGCTGACCATAACCGGTTTTCTGCGCAGCAAGGGGGTGGTTGGTCGATTCGTCGAATTTTTCGGACCCGGCCTGACCGGCCTGAGCCTTCCGGACCGGGCAACCATCGCCAACATGGCACCGGAATATGGTGCCACCATGGGTTTTTTTCCCGTGGACGCTGAGACCCTGCACTACCTCCGGGCCAGCGGCCGATCAGAAGCTCAGGTGGAGCTGATCGAACAGTACTGCCGAAAACAAGGCTTCTTCTTTACCCCCAACAGCCCGGAACCACAGTATTCGGTCGTCTATCACCTCAACCTTGAAGACGTGACACCAAGCCTGGCCGGTCCCAGACGCCCTCAGGATCGACTGTCTCCGGCCGAGGTGCAGGACGATTTCAATAGACAATTTACACCCTTGCCCGTAAAAAATACGTCTGTTGATACGGTGGACCAACTCACCAACGGCTCTGTGGTGATTGCCGCCATCACCAGTTGCACCAACACCTCCAACCCGGATGTCATGATCGGTGCCGGTCTCCTTGCCCGTAAGGCCAGGGCCCGCGGTCTGACCTGCAAACCCTGGGTCAAAACCAGCCTGGCTCCGGGTTCCAGAGTGGTTACCCGTTACCTGGAGCAAAGCGGCCTGCTGCCTGACCTTGAGGCCCTGGGTTTTTATGTGGTCGGCTACGGCTGCACCACCTGTATCGGCAACTCCGGTCCATTGGACGAGTCGATCAGCACGGCCATTACCCGGCACGATCTGACGGTGGCCGCTGTGCTCAGCGGTAACCGCAACTTCGAAGCCCGCATACACCCTCAAGTCCGGGCCAACTACCTCGCCTCACCACTGCTGGTGGTGGCCTACGCGCTGGCCGGCACAGTTCTCATCGATCTGGACACCACCCCGCTGGGGACAGACCAGCAGGGTCAGTCGGTCTATCTGCGCGATATCTGGCCAAGTAAAGAGGAGATCAGGGCGACGGTACAACAGTATCTTCAACCAGAGCTCTTCACCAGCACCTATGCATCGGTCTTTATCGGCGATCAGCAGTGGCGCGATCTGGCAAAAGAAAAAAGCACCTTATATCCGTGGGACCCTGATTCAACCTATATCCGCGAACCACCCTTTTTCCATGATCTCTCTCTGCAGCCTCCACCAGCAGCCGATATTATCGATGCCCGGATCCTGGCCCTGTTCGGTGATTCCGTCACCACCGACCACATCAGCCCGGCCGGATCGATCGGACCGCAGACACCAGCGGGTCTGTACCTCCAGCAACTCGGTGTTCCACCCGCCGAGTTCAACAGTTACGGGTCCCGCCGCGGCAACCATGAGGTCATGATGCGGGGAACCTTTGCCAACATCCGCATCAGAAACCACATGGTGCATCGGGAAGGGGGCTGGACCAGACTCTGGCCCGAGGGCGTTGAGATGTCCATCTATGAGGCAGCGCTCCAGTATCAGAAACACCAGACACCGCTGGTCGTCTTTGCCGGCCATGACTACGGCACCGGCTCCTCCCGGGACTGGGCTGCCAAGGGAACCATGCTTCTTGGTGTCAGGGCGGTGATCGCGGCCTCATTTGAACGTATCCATCGCTCCAACCTTGTGGGCATGGGTGTACTGCCGTTGGAATTTCCGGAAGGTGTGAATATCCAGACCCTGCACCTGGACGGCAGTGAACGCATCAGTTTAATCGGTCTTACCGGTACACTTGAACCGGGCGGGCAGATCCTGTTGCGTATTGATCGTCCAGACGGCTCCAACGAAACAGGCCCGCTCCGGCTCCGGCTCGACAATGCGGTGGAAATCGATTACTACCGTCAGGGAGGCATCCTTCATAAAGTGCTCCGTCAGCAGCTGCAGAGCCAATGATACCCGGCTGTTGCCTACTGGAACAGACCGCCAAAAAGCCGGAAAGAAGAAGTATCGGCAATTGGCAGCACAGAAGACTGTTGCCCTCTCCAGGCCGGAATCAACAAACGGGCAGCCCGACCGGACATCGCATCTCTGCCGGATCAACAAACCATGTTCTCTTTCTGTACCACCAGCTCCCATGCCCGCCATCATCCTGACCACCATCAATGCCCGATACATTCATGCCAGCCTTGGTCTTCGCTGGCTCCATGCCAATCTGGGTGAGTTACAACCACAGGCACAGGTACAGGAGTACTGCCTGACCGATCACACCGCTGACATTGCTGAACAGATTCTGCAGTCAGCGCCCAGGGTTGTTGGTATTGGTGTGTACATCTGGAATGCGGTCCAGGTGCGACAGCTGGTGAGGATACTCAAACGGGTGGCCCCGCAGACAGTTGTTGTGCTTGGTGGCCCGGAGGTCAGCCATCAGCCGTTCCGGGTCGACTTCAGCGAGGCTGACTACCTTGTTCAGGGCGAAGGGGAGCACAGTTTTTCTGAACTGTGTCAGGCGCTGCTCACTGGTCCACCACCGCCACAGCGGATCATCCCGGCAGGATCTGTGGATGTGGATACACTCGTACTCCCTTACGAACTGTATACCGAGGAGGATCTGGCTCACCGACTCATCTATGTTGAGGCCTCCCGCGGCTGCCCCTTTTGCTGTGAATTCTGCCTCTCCTCCATTGATCACCGCGTACGGCCCTTTGAAACTGACCGCTTCTTAGATGCCCTGGATCGACTGTGGCAGCGGGGGGCACGGACTTTCAAGTTTGTTGACCGCACCTTTAATGCCAATCCAGCCACAGCGGGCCGTATCCTTGATTTTTTTCTGGCCCAGAAGCCGCCTTTTCATGCCCACTTCGAGGTCATCCCCGATCATTTTCCGGAATCCATTAAAGAACGGCTGACCCGGTTCCCGGCAGGAACACTGCAGCTGGAGGTCGGCATCCAGACCCTGCACCCACAGACAGCGGCCAATATCAACAGGCGGCTTGATTTTCATCGTATCCGGGAGAACCTGGACTTTCTCGAACAAAAGACCGCAGCTCACCTGCATGTTGACCTCATTGTCGGCCTGCCCGGCGAATCCTTAAAGCAGTTCGGTGACAATCTCAACACCCTGGTGAACCTGACCGGTGGCGAGATCCAGATCGGTATACTTAAAAAACTCTCTGGAACAGCCATTAACCGTCACGATCAGGTGCATGGCATGGTCTACTCACCTGAGCCACCCTACGAGATTCTCAGCAACAATCAGATCAGTTTCAACCAGATGCAGGCCATGAAACGGTTGGCCCGATTCTGGGATCTGGTATACAACAGTGGAAATTTTCGTCGCACCGCCCCCCTGCTCTGGCAGGATGGTGATGTCTTCAATGGCTTTTATGACTTTTCCCGCTGGCTCTTTCTGCAGACCAGAGCAACCTGGCAGATTGGTCTGCCGCGACTCTGCGAGCTGCTGTTCGGTTATCTGGTGGAAGTCAGGGGTATGGATGCAAGAGAAGTGGCCAACAGTCTGGCAGCAGACGTCCTGACCATTCAGGGAAGGTCACTGCCGCAGACCGTGCTGACCCATGTCACCGAACTCCCTGCCACCCGGCGAACACTCGGTGAATCTCTGACCAGAAGACAGACGCGGCATCTGTCCGCCTGAAACAGCTCGCGGCCAGACAGGGACAGAGCAGGACAGGACAGGACCACCGTCATCTCTGTTCTTTACACCTCTTGCGAGACAACAGGCTCTTCCACGCACGGCCATCACCGGCAGGGCTGAACATCGGCAAGATCGTTGTTGTCAATCACTGCTGCAAGAGAGACTGTACAGCACTCCACATCTGCACAAACGTTTCCCCTCTTGCCACATCTTTCTCTGCCGGGTAAAGAGAAGGCCACTCTTTTCACCAACCCACACACCTGCAACCCGGTTAATCAACGCCTCTGTGAACCCAATACGCCTTCATCTCCACGAAGCCGGTGTCCTGCTCCGTCTGACCGGTCCACTTGTCCTGGCCCAATGGTCGCAAACCGCCATGGGGTTCGTTGATACAGTCATGGCCGGACGGTATAGCTCCGTTGATCTGGCCGCAGTGGCGGTGGGCTCTTCCATCTTCTTTCCTGTGTATCTCTTTCTTATCGGTCTGTTGAATGCGGTGACACCGCTGGTGGCTCAGGCCCACGGCCGCGGCGACAGTCGGGCGATCCACCGGGCCATGCGCCAGGGCATGGTCATTGGTTGTATCACAGGAGCAGCCTTTATGCCGCTCCTCTGGGGAATGCAACCGCTCATGGTCTGGATGGGAGTTGAGCCTGAAGTCATCCTCATCACCGACCGCTACCTGTTTGGTATCTCCTGGGGGCTGCCCTGTGGCGGGCTCTTCTTTGCTCTCAAAGGAGGAGGTGACGGCCTGGCCAGGCCCAGACTGTCGATGATTGCCGGTTTTATCGGTCTCGCGGTCAATATCGTGACCAACTATCTTCTGATTTACGGTAAACTCGGCCTGCCTGCCCTTGGAGGAGCCGGTTGCGGCTGGGCCACTTCATTCTCGATCCTGGTCATGCTGCTTGTCATGGCTGTGGTCCTCAGCCGAAGCAACATCCGGGGCACTGCGCATCTCTTTTCAAAATCAACTGCGCCCACGCGTCTTACCAGTGACCTGGCGCCCTTTCTCAAGCTGGGGGTACCGTTGGGTCTCACCCTGTTCGTTGAATGCTCGATCTTTACCATCATTGCCCTGTTCATTGCCAAACTTGGCGCCGAGGTGGTGGCGGCCCATCAGATTGCCCTCAACTTCACCTCACAGCTCTACATGCTTCCCTACAGTCTGGGCATGGCGCTCACCGTTCGTGTCGGCTTCACAATCGGTCGAAGACGCGCAACCAGACTGCGACGAGTTGTGCGGACCGGTCTTGTCCTGTCCCTGACCGGATCAGTCTGCACCTGTCTGATCATATCAACTTTTTCTGATAAAATCGCACTACTATATACAACTGACCCGGCTGTCCAGGGACTGGCCGCCATACTTCTAATCTATGCAGCCATCTTTCAACTGCCGGATGCAATGCAGGTCAACTGCAGCGGCATACTCCGCGGTTGTAAGGATACACGCATTCCGTTACTGCTGATACTGCTGTCCTATTGGGGGATTGGTCTGCCGCTGGGATATGGTTTTGGATTGGTGCGGCTGGGGGGCATGGAACCGGGCCCGCAGGGATTCTGGATCGGACTGATCTGCGCTCTGTCAGCTGCGGCAATACTGCTTGGTCTCCGGGTACGGGTGATGTTGCGTCGGTTGACCGGATCGGCGGCTACAGCAGTCCGTCCATAACCGCCAGACACATGTCAGCCTGGTTCAAGGTGTACAGATGGACTCCCGGCGCACCGCCATCAAGAAGACCTTTGATCTGTTCACGGGCATAGGCCACCCCGATTTCATACACAGCATCAGCACCTCCCTCTTCATGTGCGCTGGTCAGGGCATTGATCAGACGGCCGGGTATGCGGGCATTGCACATCTCAAGGACAAAGCGCAGTGATGTCAGGTTTCGGACAGGCAGGATCCCGGGTATCACCGGGACGGTAATACCAAGGGCCCGCAGACGTTCCACGTAGTCAAAGTAGACCCGGTTATCAAAGTACAGCTGGGTGATGACAAAATCAGCGCCGCACTCCACCTTTTGGCACATGACCGTCAGATCTTCGGCAATGGAACGAGCCTCCGCATGAGCCTCGGGAAACCCGGCCACCCCGATAGCCAACTCCGGATGATGCCGCCGAATATAGGCCACCAGGTCTGCAGCATGCGGAAAGGCGGCGAACAGTTCGGCATCTGTTCCGCTGTACCCGGTGGGCCGATCACCGCGCAGGGCCAGGACATTGTCAATGCCCAGGGCCTTGACAGCGGTCAGGAAACCGTCGATCTTGCCGGTATCAGCCGTCACACCGGTGAGGTGAGGCATGACCTCAAACCCGCAGGTACGGATTAACTGCTCGCAGATCTCCAGGGTATTCGACTGGGTAGAGCCACCGGCTCCGTATGTCACGGAAACAAACAGGGGCTGCAGCCGGCCCAGTTCCCCGGCGGCCTCTAAAAAAGCCGGCCACTGTTCCTGCTTTTTGGGCGGAAAGAATTCTAAGGAAACGAACGGACTCCGATTGTGTATCAGTTGAGGAATCTGCATCCTGTGCTCCTTGCCTGGGATAATAAATCGTGTATATTTTTACAGATCGTCAGAGTAAGCAGTAAGTGACCAGTCGTTCATGCCATCAGCGATTGCGTTTCTTTTTCCCGTTCCACACCGGATCCCGGCCGAAACGGGCCCGCCACCAGTCCTCGGGGTCGTACATATCCAAGGCATCCTGTTCTTCCTCTTCGCGATGCAGGGGAAATCGGTACTCACTGCAATACTGCAGCAGCAGCTCATAGGCAGCAGTGATCCGGTACATCGTGTCGCTGTCTCCAGCTGTCTCGATTTCTGCGGTATCCGGGTGGTGGAGTTTACTGAGCCGCCGGTAGTTGCGCTTAATCTCGGCCAGGGTTGCACTTTCACCGAGCCCAAGCACTTTTCTCGCCCTTTCAATAGCCTGCCACTGTTTGGCATTCATGGCTCGTCCCTTTTTCGCCAGCTCTTCTCAGTACCGCTGAACAACCTGCCGATATTCTGCCAATGCTTCAGCCAGATCATCAGCACGATAAATGCAGCCAGCCACAGCTTCCAGCCCGGCGCTTTGAGTAGCGCCAGCCACAGCAGCATGGACAGTGAGCCCAGCAGCGATCCCAGAGAGACAAACCCGGACAGGGCGACACAGCAGGCAAACACCGTGATACAGCCTAAAACTGCGACCGGCGCCAGATACAAGAAGATACCCAGAGCAGTGGCAACCCCCTTGCCGCCTTTAAAACGCAGATAGACCGAAAACATATGTCCAGAGACCAGAGCCGCCCCGCAACTCCCTAAAATCACCTCATATCCGGACTGGCCCTGTACCAGCAGGGTGATGATCCACATGGGCAGGAAGCCCTTTAATATATCGCATCCCAGGGTCAATGCCCCTGTTTTTTTACCCAGCAGGCGGGCAACGTTTGTTGCACCGATATTTTTACTGCCTGCAGAACGGATATCAATACCGCTTCCTCTGGAAAGAAGCAGCCCAAAAGGAATGGCTCCGATCAGATACGAGCCGACAATGTACAGAAGTGCGGAAGTATTCATGGGTGCAGTTAACCAAGGTGCACAGTTATTGAATCAGAAAGACAAAAACACGGTGTACAGATACTGTACGGACAAGCATATCGGCTCTGCATTTTTTCGTACATACATGCGGCTGGAGCGTAACGGCTGATCATGCCTTGTTCTGACGAAACAGCATCTCCAGTTCACAGGCCGCTGCATAGGCAGCTATCTCATCCAGGAGCAGCTGTACATACGGACAATCAACAACCGCCAGCAAACTCTGACGAAGACGAAAAGCAGGCGGCTGCACGCCCTCCTCGACCGGTTCGATAATATACGGGAAAATCTGCGGCCGGCGGCAGACCTGCGGCCTGTCGATGTAGATCCGGCATCGCCCTTCATCCTCCAGGTTAGGGCATCGGCTTCCGGTGGGTAACACCAGACTCCAACCCGGTTGCCAATGAACCAGCACCGGGTCCGGTCTCATAAAAAAATCTCCGCCCTCCACCTGCAACGGCGGCTCATGATCAATCTTTCGAGCTCTGGAGTCGGCCGAATCGATCCTGTTTATCGGGAAAAATGCTGTTTCCTCCGCCCCCAGTGGGATCTCAAAATAACGTTGCACCATGTCAGGCGTCGGGCCGACACAGCACAGGGTACATCCACAGGGTGCACACAGCAGGCTGTTGATCTGTTCCAGTTCACGGGTGAGAATGCGCTGCGCCACCAGGGCAGTGGTGGCGGTCATGGCGTCAACGGGTTGATTATCGACACCGATCACCGGCGTGCCCGGCGCTGCTCCGGTTTTAAGGGCACTGAACTCCTCCAGCAGGTCAGCATAGGGTGCCAACACTTGAGCAGGCTCAGGGTAGCAGGTATAACCGGTCTCAAGATCTCCGGGGAATTCGGCGATCACCTCCTCCACCGAGGCGAAATCACCGGTCAGATATATAAACTGAGCAATGCTCACCAGGGGCAAAACCGGTTGGCGCAGCAGGGCCAGTCCATCGTTCAGGTCAACTTTTTCTATCATAACGTGTCCAGGAAAAATTCGGTCTGCACCCTACACAACAAAGGGTCGAAAAACAAGCGGCCACTCCTCCGATGTGTCCCCGGAAAGCGGCGCATCTTTACTTTCGATAACAAACTGATTACATAACACACGATTATAGCACAGCAGTGCACTGATGTCAGCTTACCAGGGAACATAAACCATGGCCATTCGCACGATTATTACCCATCCGCATCCGATTCTTCGGGAAAAGGCAAAAGAAATAACTGCATTTGATCACGAACTGCAGACTCTGGTTGCAGACATGGCGGAAACCATGTATGCCGCTCCCGGCGTGGGCCTGGCTGCCAACCAGATAGGCGTGCCGCTTCAGGTCGTTGTCGTGGATCGTTCAACAGTGGAAGATCCGCGCGCCTACATTACCTTGGTCAACCCTGTGATCACAAACGGCGAGGGCAGTGTCATTGATGATGAGGGCTGCCTGAGTGTGATCGAATGCTATGCCAGGGTCAAACGCTTTCAAAAAATTCTCGTCACGGCCCGGGACATCCAGGGAAACCCTCTGGAGTTCACGGCTGAAGACCGTTATGCCCGCATCATTCAGCATGAGGTCGACCACCTGCTCGGCACCCTGTTCATAGATCGGCTCAGCCCGCTTAAACGCGCCCTCTACAAGAAAAAGTTGAAAAAAATCCTTCAGGAACAGGCATGAGCCCTCCCTTACGTATCGTCTTCATGGGCACGCCTGATTTTGCGGTGCCCTCACTGCAGACCCTCCTGGACGGGACAGACCAGGTTGTGGCCGTGGTCTGTCAACCGGACAAGAGGCAGGGTCGCGGCAAAATCAGCAGTGCCCCGCCGATAAAGGCCCTGGCAACACAGCATGGCCTGCCGGTCCTTCAGCCTGCCTCCATACGCACAGAGCATTTCTTTGAGCAACTCCGGGAGCTGGCACCTGATCTCCTTGTTGTGGTTGCCTATGGCAAAATTCTGCCCGCTCCGGTGCTGAACCTGCCACCCTTGGGCGCGATCAATGTCCATGGTTCGCTCCTACCAAGCTACCGGGGCGCAGCTCCCATCCAGTGGGCCGTCATCAATGGAGAAACCGAGACCGGTATCACCATCATCCAGATGGATGAAGGTATGGATACCGGTGATATCCTGTTGACCGCACCGGTGTCTATCGGGCCACAGGAGACCGCTGGTGAGCTGTTCCACCGGTTGTCCCGGTTAGGCGGGGAAACTCTGGAAAACGCTCTTGCCCAACTCAAAAAGGGACGTCTTGTCCGTACTCCCCAGGATCACAGCAAGGCCAGCAACGCCCCCATGCTCTCTAAAGAGATGGGACATATCGACTGGACACTGTCTGCCCGGCAACTGCACTGTCTGATCCGCGGCCTGGACCCCTGGCCGTCTGCTTATGGTTATATACAGGGAAAACGCTGCCGTTTTTTTACCCCGGAAAGAGTGCTGGTTCGTGCCACAGAGTTACCCGGCACCATCTGTCGCGCCGATAATCAGGGACTGCTGATAGCCACTGGTGAAGACTGTCTGCGCATTCATGACATTCAACCGGAAGGCAAGAAACGAATGCCCGTTAAAACCTGGCTGCATGGATCCCCCATCAAACCACAGACCAGGATCACCTGATGCGCACAGCGTACCTTGACTGTTTTTCAGGGGTCAGCGGCGACATGCTGCTTGGAGCCCTGCTTGATGCCGGTGTGCCGGAGACCTATCTCCGCGAAATATTTTCCGGATTACTGCCTGACGGATACCAGCTGACAGTCATCCGGAAAACCGTCCAGGGGCTTACCGCCACCCAGGTCCTGATCAACGATTTGAAACACCACCCGCATCCGCATCGTCACCTGCAGGATATCCATGACCTCCTGCACCGATCCGCCGTTCCGGCACCTGTCCGGGACCGGTCGCTCGCTGTCTTTACCCGACTGGCCGAGGCAGAGGCAGCCGTACACGGCAGCACAGTGGAGGCCGTCCACTTCCATGAAGTCGGTGCCGTGGATGCAATTCTGGACATTGTCGGCACGGTGGCAGGATGTGCCTACCTGAACATCAGTCAGCTCGACTGTTCTCCCCTGCCTATGCCACACGGCTGGGTGCACTGCAGTCACGGCGACATCCCGTTACCAAGCCCGGCAGTCTGCCGGCTCCTTGAAGGCGTACCTGTCTACGGTATAGATCTTGACCAGGAACTGGTCACACCGACCGGTGCCGCCCTGGTTCGGGAACTGACCAGAAACTTTGGGCCCATGCCGTCAATGCGCCTGCAGCACACCGGATATGGCGCCGGCACGCTACATCGCCACGATGATCGGCCCAACCTGCTGCGACTGTTCATTGGAGAGCCTCAGGAGAGTGCAGAAGCCCGGGAGGTTGAGGTCATTGAAACACATATAGATGACTGGAATCCGGAACTTTGGCCCCATGTCAGCGAGCGTCTGCTGGCGGCCGGAGCGCTGGATGTCTGCCTGATCCCGATGCATATGAAAAAAGGGCGGCCGGGTTTCCTCCTCCGGGTGATCGGAGAATCTGCTCTCCGCCCGGCGCTCACCACCGTTCTCTTTAACGAAACCACCACCATCGGTCTGCGATGGCACTCTGAACAACGCCTGACCCTGCCGCGCCTCCCGATCGTTGTCACCACACCCTGGGGAGATGTGGCCGCCAAACAGATCACCACCCCCTTCGGCACGGTTATTACTCCTGAGTATGAGGCCTGCCGGGCCATAGCAGATGCTCACGGGATTGCGCTGCGAACCGTCTATGCTGCGGTGCAGCAGCAAACACCTGCCTGTGGCACGAAGGCATAAAGTCGCTGTTCAGGCTTTCAGGAAAAAACAATGAACCGTGCAGAGATCTTGACAATACCCACCGTCGGATTCATTCTATCGAACCCACAGTATCGGATGGGCTGTTTTCAACCAAAAGACATTCGCTCTGTGCATCGGCCATCTCATGCCCCGCTCGCCGCATCAACGGTGCACAACAGGGCTGAGATGTTACAGACAAAACCTATCTGAGAGCAGCAACCATGGATCGCTTACTGATGTTCATTGCCACCGGAGCCGGCAGCGGCAACCTGCCCAAAGCTCCCGGCACCTGGGGTTCGCTCGTTGGCGTCTTACTGTGGGTACCGTTAAGCCGCCTGAGCACTCCATCGTATTTCATGATAATCGGTGCACTGTTCATCATCGGTGTTTTCTGTGCCGGAGCTGCTGAAAAAATAGTTGACCAGGGAGACCCGTCTATTGTGGTCATTGATGAGATCGTCGGTCAGCTGATCGCCCTCAGCTTCATCCCGCTGCATCCGGCAGCCCTGTTGGCGGGTTTTATTCTTTTTCGTTTTTTCGATATTATCAAACCCTATCCGATCAGCTGGATCGACAGGCACCTGCACGGTGGACTCGGCATTATGCTCGATGACGTCATGGCCGCACTGTATGCGCTGCTGGTCCTTCACCTGGGTCTCTGGGTGTTGCACATCCTTTAAAAAAATATTTTCGGAAGAGAGTCCTGCCATACCTTATACAGGAAGGCCTCTGACCTGCCATCATGTTCAGACTCGTCGGAAAATCAGGCAGGCATTGGTGCCGCCAAAACCGTAGCTGTTGCTCATCACCGTTGTTAATCGGGCGTCACGGTTAGCGGTGACAAGATTATGGCCCTCTGCCTCCGGGTCCATATGTTCAATATTTGCCGAACCGCAGATGAAGCCGTGCTTAAGCATCAGGAGGCTGTAAACGGTTTCGTGAACCCCGGCTGCTCCCAGGCTGTGACCGGAAAGAGATTTGGTTGAACTGATCGGCGGATTACTGAGACCAAAGACCTCCCGGATAGCCCGCAGTTCGACCAGATCTCCGATCGGGGTTGAAGTGCCATGGGCATTGATGTAGTCAATATCGCTGCCGGCCGTATCCAGGGCCAGACGAATACAGCGTACCGCGCCCTCGCCTGAGGGCTGCACCATCTCCGAACCATCCGCAGTCGCACCATACCCCACCACTTCAGCATACATGGGTGCTCCCCGTTTTCTTGCCCGCTCATACTCTTCCACCACCACCAGACCGGCGCCGTTGGCAACAACAAAACCGTCACGATCACGGTCATAGGGTCGCGAGGCCCTGGTCGGTGTCTCGTTAAACCTGGTGGACAGAGCGCCCATGGCGTCAAACATGGCGGTCTGGGTCCAGTGTTCTTCATCCGCGCCACCGGCAAAAACCACGTCCTGCTTACCCATCTGAATCTGCTCGACAGCACTGCCGATACAGTGCGAACCAGTGGCACAGGCCGAAGAAATAGAGTAGCAGAGTCCCTGGATCCGGTACGTGCTGGTCAGACAGGCGGAGACCGTGCTGCTCATGGTCCGTGGAACCATGAAGGGAGAAAGCCGTTTCAAGCCCTTTTTCCGCATGACATCAGCCGTGGCAACCACATTCTCGGCTGAGGTACCGCCGGAGCCGATGATCAGACCGGTGCGCGGATGACTGACCTCGTCCTCATGCAGCCCGCTGTCACTGATGGCCTGCTGCATGGCGATGGAGGCATAGGCCGCAGCATTGCCCATGAAACGGAGATGTTTTTTATCAATCTGCTGCTTGAGGTCAACCCGGGTAAACCCGCCTATCTGGGAACGTAATCCGATTTCCTGATAGCGGGCATGATAGCGGATGCCGGATCTGCTTTCCTTTAGAGAGGTCAGCACCTCCTCAGTGGTGTCTCCCAGAGGCGAGACAATACCCATGCCGGTAATCACGACTCGTCGCATAACTTTCTCCGTGTTCAGGATCCCCGATGAATGGCAAACGGGCCGCAACTCTGGCAGGTCGGCATGACCTCAACCGTGCAGATGTTGACATGCGGCGGCACGGTGGTCACCCAATAGGCTATTTCGGCAATATCCGCCGGCCGCAGCGGTTCTGTGCCACTGTACACGGTATCGGCCTTTTCTTTATCGCCATGAAACCGAACAATGGAGAACTCGCTTTCAGCCAGGCCCGGTTCGATATTGGTCACCCGCACCCGGGTATGGACCAGGTCGGTGAGCAGGTTCCGGGAAAACTGTTTGACAAAGGCTTTGGTGGCCCCGTATACGTTGCCGCCGGGGTACGGATAGGTACCGGCAATCGAGCCCATATTAATGATGTGTCCCTGATTACGTGCCACCATACCGGGCAGGAAGCAGCGGGTGAGGTAGCACAGCCCCTTGATGTTCGTATCAATCATGGTTTCCCAATCCTCGAGGCTGGCCGCATGCGCACCCTCAAGCCCCAGTGCCAGGCCGGCATTGTTGACCAGGACATCAACGTCACGAAACCCTTCGGGCAGATCACGCACCATGGCGGTCACCTCTTCACGGTTGCGGACATCCAGGGGTATGGCATGCACCGGTACTGTTTTCAGCTCCCGGATCAGCTCGTCCAGCCTCTCCGTACGCCGGCCACTCACGATCAACCGCCACCCCTCTGCTGCAAATCGCTGGGCGCAGGCCCTCCCAAATCCTGAGGTAGCACCGGTTATGCAAACGGTTTTCTGCATACTCTCCTCCTCTTTGAAAGCATAAAGAAACCGTAAAGAAACAGGTTTGCCCTTAAAAGACAATAAATTTTCAGAATGGCCTGGAATTCCTCATGTCTGTACTTATAGTTCACGGACAGGAACACAGATTGTAAGCAGAACTATCTTATCTGAATACTTAAGGAGACCGCTATGAACGAAAAAATACTTAACGCCATAAACAAGCAGATTAATGCTGAGATGTACTCCGCCTATCTCTACCTGTCGATGGAAGCCCATTTCCAGTCGATCGGTCTGCTGGGCTTTGCCACCTGGATGCGGGCGCAGGCTCAGGAAGAGATGATGCATGCCATGAAATTCTATGACTACGTCTATGAGCGGGGCGGCACGGTCACCCTTGAGGCCATTGATAAACCGGAAGCAACCTGGGACACTCCGCTGGCAGTTTTCGAAGCTGTACTTGCCCATGAAAAACATGTGACAAGCCTTATCAACGATCTGGTTGAACTGGCGATCAACGAAAGGGACCATGCCTCCAACATCTTCCTCCAGTGGTATGTTACAGAGCAAGTTGAGGAAGAAGCCAGTGTCAATGAAGTCATCGACAAACTGAAACTGATTGAGGGGACCCGATCCGGTCTGTTCATGGTTGATGCAGAACTGGGAAAAAGGGTCTTTACCGAGACTGAACCGGCTGCAGAATAAAGCCTGAACAGATGGCAAACAGTCGAACAATAAAAACCGAGGTTTTGACGCTTCTTAACGGTCAGGACCTCAACATCATCATCAAAGCACTGGACAGCTATCCGCCCAAGGCTGTGATCAATGCCCTGTTTTCGGCAATCTGCCGGGAAGATCCGCATATCCGCTGGTTTGCAGTCAGCTGTATGGGGCATACCATAAACCGGCTGGCAAAAAAAGAAATGGAAGAGGCACGGACAGTGATGCGCCGCTTCCTCTGGAGTCTGAATGACGAATCCGGCGGCATCGGCTGGGGGGCACCCGAATCCATGGCTGAGGTCATGTGTCAGCATGCCGGTCTGGCCGAAGAGTATGTCCATATGCTGATCTCGTACATGCGTGAGGATGGAGAGGAGCTTTATCAGGACGGCAACTACCTTGAACATCCGCTCCTGCAACAGGGTCTGCTCTGGGGTATTGCCCGGATGAGCGGTTGCAGACCGCGCCTCCTGATCGAGCGGGGCGCCGGTGCCGACATCCCCGCCTACCTGCATGCCGAAGACGGGATAACACGAGGACTTGCCGTCCTTGCCGTCGGTAACCTCTTCTTAACAGCCACTGAAGGGGTTTTACGTAAACTTGTAACTGATACAGCTCCCCTGACTCTGTACTGGGAAGGTGCTTTTCAGTCGACCACAGTGGGTACCCTGGCAGAGACAGCCCTGGAAAGGATGGCTGAATGAGCGGACCGTCTCTTTTCCCAGCCGTTGCCTGTGTGCAGTTCCCCATTGCTCCCGGCAGGATAGAAGAAAATATCAGACAGGTCGAGTCTCTGATCGCCGAACACGCACCAGGACCTGACACCCTGCTGCTGCTGCCGGAGATGTGGGCCACTGGTTTTGATTATGCGCAGACAGCCGCCTTTGGCAAGAGAACGCCGGAAATCCTGAAGGTCATGGCACGGCTTGCCGAAACCCATCACATCTATCTGGCCGGATCTCTGACCGAACTGACTGAAGACGACGCTCTCCCCCGAAACACCCTATTTCTTGTCGGTCCGGAAGGTGTGGTCGGCAAGATTCCCAAACAGCACCTGTTTGGTTACTGGCAGGAAGATCAATACTATCAGAGGGGAATGAGTACGCCACCCTTGCAGACACCCCTCGGTCCTCTCGCCGGACTGGTCTGCTATGACCTTCGTTTCCCGGAAACAGCACGTCACCAGGTTTTTGCAGGTGCCCGTCTGCTGGCGGTCTGTGCCCAATGGCCACGCAGCCGCCTGGAGCATTGGCAAACCCTGGTCAGGGCACGAGCCATCGAAAATCAGGTCTATGTCGCCGCAGTGAACAGCTGCGGCCGTACCGGTCATATGGACATGGCCGGACACTCAATGATTGTCGCCCCTGACGGCACGGTTCTGCAATCTGCAGCCATGGAGGCCGCGGTGATTACCTCTAAACTGGACAGCACGGCTGTTGATGAGCAGCGGCACCGGTTTTATCCGGCAGGTGATCGTTCCTGGCTGACTACGGATCATGAAAAGGTACAGGATCTGGACACCGTGGCCGCCAAGACCCGCCTGATCCGCCGACAGGGGAGTCGTCTTGCCTTTACCAACGGTTGCTTTGATCTTGTCCACGCCGGTCATGTCAGTTACCTGGAAGCCGCCAGACGAACCGCTGACTGTCTGGTGGTGGGGATCAATACCGATGCATCGGTTCGCAGCCTCAAAGGTGCCGACAGACCGGTCAATAACGAGCAGGACCGGGCCCGTGTACTGGCTGCCCTTGGGTGTGTCGACTATGTCATCCTCTTTGCCGACCCGACACCGCTTCGCCTGATCACAACACTGCTGCCCGATGTGCTGGTAAAGGGGGCTGACTGGCCGGAAGCGGAGATTGTCGGAGCTTCGGAGGTGAAGGCCGCCGGTGGCCGGGTCGTGCGTATCGTCTTTCAACACGACCGCTCAACAACAGCTCTGATCGATAAGATCAGGGCTTCTGCACGTGCTCCCATCAACACTTTTTAAACGAAAGGAGATGACTATGACAGTTGTTCGTATCAATGGTATGAAATGCCAACACTGTGCCGGATCGGTGAAAAAAGCCCTGGAAGAGCTGGGTGCCACTGAGGTGCAGGTGGATCCGGCTAAAGGTGAGGCCTGTTTTTCAGGAGTCATCGATAATGATGCAATGCGACAGGCAATCGCGGCCAAGGGCTTTAGCGTGGTTGAATAACCGTACCAACATTCCTCTTTTTTCATCCTGACAGTCAGTTTCTGCTGACTGTTGGGAAAAATCCGGCAGCATTGTTCAACCCCCTGTCGGATGTTCAGTACTCTCCCCTCCTTTTTTGCCGCAGGCCGTCATCTGTCGCACCCTGTTTCATCAAGTCACCTTTTACTCTGCTGCCTGCGAAACAGAAACAAAGGCATACTCTTTTTCCAGAGTTTTAAAACCGGCCTGCCGCCTGCTTACCAGCTGCTGTTGACCATATGTGGCGACAATGGTATCGTTGCCACCTATGTGGATGAAAAGCGATTGCTTACTGTTCGCACATTGCTTTTTTTATGGAGATTTTGCTATGAAACTCAAGCCCATCCTGCTCACCATCCTCGGCGTCACCCTGATTGTTGGTGTCCTGGCCGGTATCAAGGCACTGCAGATCGGCACCCTGATCAAACAGGGAAAAGCTGTACAGATCCCGCCGGAAGTGGTGACAACCACACAGGTGGAATCACAGTCCTGGGAATCGCTCGTCACCGCAACCGGCACCCTGGAAGCGGTCCAGGGCGTAACTGTGGCAGCAGAGCTGACCGGTAAGATAACAGATATCGCCTTTGAACCCGGTGTGCTTATCAAAGCAGGCGACCTGCTGGTGCAGCAGGACATTGCCGCCGAAACTGCACAATTGCGATCTGCGGAAGCAGCCGTTGCCCTGGCCAGGGTGACATTTGAACGCACCAGAAAGATGCTGGCCACCAAGACAGTGGCCGAAGCCAACTATGATAACGCCGAGGCGCAGCTTAAACAGGCACTGGCCCAGGCCGACATCATCAGGGCAACCATCGACAAGAAGACCATCCGTGCCCCCTTCAGCGGACGACTCGGGATCCGCCAGGTCAACATTGGCCAGATCATCCAGGAAAATACGCCGATTGTCAGCCTGCAGGCGCTTGATCCAATCTTTGTCAACTTCCTGGTCCCGCAGCAGCAGTTGCGGCAGATGCAGGTGGGCTACACGGTCCGGATCACCTCCGATGCCCTGCCAAACGGCTGGTCTGTGTCCGGAACCATCACCGCTGTCAATCCTGAAGTTGAGACCAGCAACCGCAATATCCGGGTACAGGCCACGGTGACGAATCCGGAGGACCGTCTCCGGCCCGGGATGTTTGTCAACGTTGCTGTCATTCAACCCGAACCCGAACCGGTCCTGGCTATTCCGGCAACAGCTGTTTTGTATGCCCCCTACTCTGATTCTGTCTTCATTGTTGAAGAGGACACAACACCGGCACACCAGGTGGTCCGCCATCAGTTTGTACGTCTTGGTGAACAGCGTGGTGATTTTATTGCGGTTGTCTCCGGGCTTGATCCACGGCAGACTGTGGTCAGCACCGGTGTGTTCAAGCTCCGCAATGGCCAGGCCGTTGTTATTGATAACAGCCTGGCCCCGGAATTCAAACTGACTCCGCAGCCCAAGGATGGTTAACCCATGAAATTCACCGATCTTTTTGTCCAACGGCCGGTGTTGGCAATGGTGACCAGTCTGCTGATTATTATTGCCGGGCTCCAGGCCATCGGCTCGCTGAATGTTCGTCAGTATCCGCGCAGCGACAATGCCGTGGTCACGGTGACCACCGTCTTCACCGGAGCCAATGCCGAACTGGTGCGCGGCTTTATCACCACACCGCTGGAGCGTGCCATCGCCGGTGCAGACGGTATTGATTATCTGCAATCGCAGTCCAGCCAGGGCGTGTCAGTCATCAACGCCCGGTTACGGCTCAACTATGACCCGATCAAGGCGCTCTCTGAAATCAGCTCCAAAGTTGATCAGGTACGCCGCGACCTGCCGCCGGAAGCCGAAATCCCGGTTATTGACGTTGAGTCGGCAGACTCTCAATTTGCTTCAGCCTACCTCAGTTTCACCTCGGATACCCTGGAACAGAACGAGATAACCGACTACCTGATGCGCGTGATTCAGCCGCGGTTATCAGCCCTGGCCGGAGTGCAGCGGGCGGAGATCCTCGGTGCCCGGACCTTTGCCATGCGTATCTGGCTTGATCCCGCAAAAATGGCGGCCTTCAACGTCAGTCCGAGCCAGGTGTACCAGGCGCTGGCCAACAACAACTTCCTTGCCGCCGTCGGAACCACAAAGGGAGAGCTGGTGCAGGTCAACCTGACAACCAACACCGACATGCACACCACCGAAGATTTCAAACGGCTGGTCATTCGGGAGGATAACGATGCACTTGTCCGGATTGAAGATGTGGGACAGGTGGTGCTGGGTGCTGAAGATTATGACACCGAAGTGCATTTTTCCGGACAGACGGCCGTGTTCATGGGGATCTGGCCGCTTCCCAACGCCAACTCACTTGAAGTGATCAAACGGGTCCGGGCTGAGATGACGGAGATCAACAGACAGCTTCCCACCGGATTTACCGCCGACATCACCTATGACGGGACTGACTACATCGAAAATGCCATCAAAGAGGTTATCAAGACGCTCAGCGAGACACTGCTCATCGTCAGCATCATTATCTTTCTGTTTCTCGGCTCTTTCCGGGCGGCCGTTATTCCGGTCATTGCCATCCCCCTGTCGCTGATCGGCGCCATGTTTGTGATGCAGCTTGCCGGCTTCACCATTAACCTGCTTACCCTTCTGGCCATTGTTCTCTCCGTTGGTCTGGTGGTTGACGATGCCATTGTTGTGGTCGAAAATGTCGAACGCCACCTCAGTGGAGGAAAAACACCGCTCCAGGCAGCTCTGCTCAGTGGCCGCGAACTGGTCAAGCCGCTCATCTCAATGACCACCACTCTGGCCGCTGTCTATGCGCCCATCGGGCTCCAGGGAGGTCTGACCGGGGCACTGTTCCGCGAGTTCGCCTTTACCCTGGCCGGTGCGGTTATTATTTCCGGTATCGTTGCCCTCACCCTGTCGCCGATGATGTCATCGAAGCTGCTGAAACCGGGGATTACCGAGCGTGGACTGGCCGGAAAAATCGGCCGTGACTTTAAACGACTGCGTACCGCCTACGGCCGCTGGCTTGAGTTCACTCTGCACAACCGGAAAGCCGTTTACCTTGTCTGGATGACCCTTGGTCTGCTCTCCATTCCCATGTTTCAGATGTCGGCAAAAGAGTTGGCACCAACAGAAGATCAGGGCGTTATCTTCGGCATCATCGAGTCAGCAGCCAACTCCACACTGGACCAGAATCGGCGCTATACAGCGGCTGTCAACCAGACCTTTCTGAACATCCCGGAAACGAACTCTGTTTTTCAGCTCACTCAACCCAGTTCCGGATTCAGCGGTATGGTGGTCAAGCCCTGGCAGGAACGGCCGCGAACCATCTTTGAAATCATGCCCGAAGTAACGGAAAAGTTACATGGGATCACCGGTATCCGTGTCTTGCCGGTTCTGCCGCCGGCTCTGCCCGGCGGCGGTCAGTTTCCGGTGGAATTTGTGATTGCCTCCACGGCCGAGCTCGATCAGATCCTGACATTTGCCCAGGAGATCCAGCAGATCGCCACGCAAAGCAACATGTTTGCCTTTCCGCCGTTAATCGATGTCAAGATCGATCAACCCAGGGCAGAGATCGACATTGATCGCGATAAGGTGGCGGCACTGGGACTTAACCTGCAACAGGTCGGCAATGACCTTGCCACCATGATCAGCGGCAACTATGTCAACCGGTTCAATATTGCCGGCCGCAGCTATAAGGTGATGCCCCAGATTATGCGGACTGACCGGCTGACTGCAGATCAGCTGCAAAACATCCATGTGACCGGTCCGGACGGCGGTCTGGTCCCGTTGTCCACGGTGGCCACTGTCACCAATACCACGGAAGCACGCTCATTAAACCGGTTCCAGCAGCTGAACGCAGTGACCATCAGTGCCTACCCGGTTCGCCCGCTGGACGAAGCGCTTCAATTTCTGGAAAACGAGGCCGCCAAAATTCTTCCCCAGGGATATACCATTGATTACACAGGAGAATCAAGGCAGCTGCGAGTTGAAGGCAACACCTTTGCCTTTGCTTTCGGGCTGGCGATCATCCTGATATTCCTTGTGCTGGCCGCCCAGTTCAACAGCTTTCGCGATCCCTTTGTCATCCTGGCCGGCTCTGTCCCCCTGGCCATGTTCGGGGCCATGATCTTCACCTTTCTCAAGATGCCTGATCCCAATGTCCCTTTCTGGACCGCAGGATGGACCACCACGCTCAACATCTACTCGCAGGTCGGTTTAGTCACTCTGGTTGGACTGGTGTCAAAAAACGGTATTCTAATTGTTGAATTTGCCAACAAGCTCCAGGAACAGGGCCTGAGCAAACATGCGGCCGTGCATGAAGCCTGCATGACCCGTCTGCGGCCGATCTTAATGACCACCGGGGCCACGGTTGCCGGTCACTTTCCGCTGACCCTGGTCACCGGCGCAGGGGCTGCCGCCCGGAACTCCATTGGTCTGGTACTGGTTGGCGGCATGGCCATCGGCTCTCTGTTCACACTGTTCCTCATTCCATCGATCTATATGCTGGTTGCCAGGGATCACCGCAAGGGACAGGACAAACAGGAGACAGCGTTGACGGACATGACAGAAAAAGACATGCTGCCGGCAGACTGATCACTGCCGGCCGAGTTTTCTCTCACAACCATTCCGGCAGGACCGGCCCTACCGGGCCCAATCTTTCCAATCCCGGACACAGAAAAACCCGCAGCTCTCATAAGATGCGGGTTTTTTTATGATTGCCCACCCTGAGCAGGGAAACTCTCTTCCTCTGGTCGGAACAATCATGCAGATGCGTTAGTACGTGACGTTTTCCTCGTACCCTGAAGGAATAAACGTAAACTCCCTGTCGTATTGGTCCAAGACCAGTAAGATTGTGCTGCGGCACAGACCACCATCAGAAGGTGTACATCCGACATGGTGCTCGCAGGAAATATCGGACACAATGGGAAATATTTTCTGTGGAACGACCTATTAACTGAATCTTTATTATCTTATTATTTCCAGCTTATACCTGCCAACCGGCATTTTGCCTTCTGGCAACTCAATATACATTTTATATAGTGGAATTGTTTTGTAATGCCACTTAAAAGTATCTATTCGTGTGGCTTCATGAAAATATTCCTCACCATCAATACTTGACAATATCGGCGGATACTTCAGAAATCGTTTTGTCGTAATTGTAATACCAATAACTTTTACATACTCATCATCGTAATCACAAGCTATTTTCTCCAAATCAATCAGCTCAGATCCATTATCTTCATACAGTACTTTTCCTTCACTATTAAAAATAATAAATGGGAATTTAATCTCAGCCGCAATTTTTCTTATAACATCATGATTTTTTATCTTTTCTTCCAGCTTCTTATCAATGTCAGTTAGTAAAAGTATAATAACACTCACTCCTGTGCAGATGGCACCAAAAATTGTTACGACCTTCATCATGAAATCGAGGTTCTTTATGAAGCTTTCACAAAGAGCGTTGAGTAGTCTTTTCATCTTACTTATGGCAATCAATAATATAGTGTGTATTTTCCCTTTACTAGCTGACAATCCAATAGGCTGACCGGCCTATGATAATAACCAGGTAATAACCGTGTCCTTGTGACCGATGGTGCTACATCGCCGCTAGTGTCCCGTGCGGTTAATAGAGTCTTTTAATATTTCTTGTGTTATAGTGCCGTATGGCACGCAGACACGAGAAATTTACGATAACAGACGAACAACGCCAAGACCTTGAGGCGTTGTTGCG
>Ga0265295_1000719_pt1 | contig 63925 bp, 65 predicted proteins | sample Munlansysbiofilm_FD_192503 | JGI IMG/M metagenome (GOLD analysis project Ga0265295, IMG submission 192503) | Leachate microbial communities from a municipal landfill in Southern Ontario, Canada - Methane capture system biofilm | ecosystem: Engineered > Solid waste > Landfill > Unclassified ... | reverse complement strand
ATATATTGCAAATAAAATTTGTGATGTATTAGATAATATTGAAGATAAAGAGTTACACAAAAAAATAAACAAAGAGCTTGAAGAGTTAGCTAGTAAATTTGTGATTTACAGTAGTTCGACGTATTAAATAAAAATTTTAAAAAAAGGATAGGCTATGCAAATAAGTGGTGATGATTTTTTAAAAAAAGTTCAGTTGAAACAAGAGGGCGAAGAGTTAAAAAGAAAATTAAATGAACTAAATCAAGCAGAATCAAATATGCAAAATTTAAATCTATCAAACAGTCTAAATAGTGCTTATAACAGTGACAATAGTTATGAAGAGATTCAAAGACTTCAAAATAATATTGAATTAGAAAATAGTAATGATGAGTTTGATAGCCTAATCTTAGAAAAGAGATCTAATAGAAGCGATAACAAGAAGAAATATCTTATGCTTGGAGCTATTTTATTAGTTCTATTTTTACTAACAGTTGTTATTGTTGGACTTCTTTCAAATAAAGATAAAAAAGGTGATCCTTTTATGCCGCAAGATTCATCAAGTAGTGATACAAATATTTCAAAAGAGAGTAGCATTGAAGAGAGTTATCAAAAAATTCTTGATGATACAAATAGAAAAAGTGCAGAACAATCACTAGAAGATTTAAAAGAAAATGATAGTTTAGATAACTTAAACTCTATTAAAGAGATTGTAGAAGAGCCTAAAGAGACTACTATTACAAATGAAGATTTAGATAAAACGATTCAAAAAATTGAAGAGAAAAAAAGTGTTGCTCCTGTTGTAAAAGTTGAAGAGAAAAAAGCATCTGTTACACAAAGTGAACCTAAAAAATCTATTAGAGAGTTAGTTGAAGGTAAAAGCACTCAAAATAGTGCTACAAAAACAGTTGAGACTACAACATCTACTTCTAAAGGTTTTTATGTTCAAATTGGTGCATTTAAAAACAGACCAGATAGTGCATACTTACAAAAAATAAAACAAAATGGTTTTGAATACAAAATTATAGAAGAGAGTAATTTAAATAAACTTTTAATTGGACCTTATAGTAGTAGAGCAAATGCAAATACTCAAATGCCAAATATAAAAACTAAGCTAAATATTCAATCAGCTTTTATTAAAGAAGTGAAATGATTTTTTATAACAAAACTCTATTTTTGGATCAATTTACACCTGTATCAATTTATGAAAAAGTAAAAGCTCTTTATCCAAAAGAGCTCTCTTTTTTATTTGAAAGTACAATTAGTAGCGGAAATGATGGAAATTTCTCATATATAATAATTGGTGCAAGAGAGAGAATTTGGTACAAAAATAGTGAATGTTTTTTTCAAAATGAGAGTGGAGATATCAAAAAAGTTGATAATAATCCACTACTATTTTTAAAAAAATATTATAAAAAATTTGATAAAGAGATTTATAAAAATATAGCAAAAGAGCTTGGAATTGGTCTAATTGATGGTTTTATTGGAAATATTGGTTATGATATTAGCAAAGAGTTTGAACCAAAATTAAAAAATAGTATGCAAAATTTAAAAGATCAGCTAGATATTGCAGATTTTGATTTAATTAGACCAAAAATAATTCTTGCTTACTCTCATAAAACTTCAAAATTGACTATTTTAACTTCAGTTGATAAGCTTAAAAATGAGCTTGAAGCTATAGAAGAAGAGCTTCTAAAACCATATAACTATACACCCTTGAAAAAAGCTACTATTTTAGATGATGGAAAATTCAACTACTCAAAAGAAGAGTTTTTTTCTATGGTAGAAGATGCAAAAGAGATGATTAGAAGTGGAGATATCTTTCAAATTTTAATTTCAAATAGATTTATTCAAAGTGCTGTTGTAGATCATTTAAGTTTTTATAGAGCTTTAAGAAGCAAAAATCCAAGTCCTTATCTTTTTTTACTTCAATTTGAAGATTTTAGTATTGCTGGAAGCAGTCCTGAAGTTATGATTAGATTAGTAGATAATCATATGCTTCTTCGACCAATTGCAGGTACAAGAAAAAGAGGGGCAACTTTACAAAAAGATTTAGAGATGGAAAATGAGCTTTTAAATGATTTAAAAGAGAGATCTGAGCATTTAATGCTTGTTGATTTAGGAAGAAATGATGTTGGAAGAGTAGCTCGTGCTGGAAGTGTTAAAGTAACTGAACTTATGAGAATTGAGAGATACTCTCATGTTATGCATATGGTTAGTGATGTAGAGGCTGTTTTAGATGAGAAATATGATATGTTTGATCTATTTATGGCAACATTTACAGCAGGAACTATGACAGGAGCTCCAAAAATAAGAGCTATGGAGTTAATAGCAAACTTTGAAAAAATAAAAAGAAGTTTTTATTCAGGAAGCGTAGCCTATTTTGGATTTGATGGGAATATGGATAGTGCAATAACTATACGAACTTCTCTTTTAACTAAAGATAAGATAATTTTTCAATCAGGAGCTGGGATAGTTGCTGATTCTAAAAATGAAGATGAGTTTTTAGAGGTTCACAATAAATTAGCTGCAAATATTGCAACACTAAAAGATTTATCATAAACAGTAAAGGAAATAAAATGCTACTTGGAGTAAATATAGATCATATAGCAACGCTTAGAGAGGCTAGAAAAATAAATGATCCAAACCCTTTAGATGCTTTAAGTATTTGTAAACTTGCAGGTGCAGATCAAATTACAATCCATTTAAGAGAGGATAGACGACATATCCATGATTTAGATGCTAAAGCTATAATTGAGCAATCAGCACTACCTATAAATCTTGAGTGCTCTATAAATGAAAATATTATTGATATTGTTTGTAAATTAAAACCAAATAGAGTAACTTTGGTACCTGAGAATAGAGATGAAGTTACAACAGAAGGTGGTCTTGATTTAGATAAAAACTTTGATAAAATAAACAATACTATTGAAAAACTACAAGAAAATGATATTGAAGTTTCACTTTTTGTTGATCCAAATAGTAAATCAATTGAGTTATCAAATATGTTAGGTGCAACTTGGGTAGAGCTTCACACAGGAAGTTTTGCAAATATATATGCAATGCTTCATACAAATTTAAGAAGAACTCAACACTCTATTAAATATCTTGAATTGACAAATGCAGAGCTTAAAGAACTTTTACAAAATAGCCTACTTGACTTAAAACAAGCTGCCAATTTTGCATCAAATTTAGATTTAAAAGTTGCTGCTGGACACGGTTTAAACTATCAAAATGTTAAACATATTTGTGAAATAAAAGAGATTATTGAGTTAAATATTGGACAAAGTATAATCGCTAGATCTGTTTTTACAGGTTTAAAAAATGCAATTGAAGATATGAAAATTTTAATCAATGAATAAGCAACTAAAAAAAATAGCTATTAGCATTGGTGATCTAAATGGTATTGGAATAGAGATTGCTCTAAAAGAGCATGAAACTATAAAAAAAATTTGTGATCCAATTTATTGTATAAATAAAAATATGCTAAATCAAGCTTCAAAACTTTTAAAAGTTGATATTCCAGAAGATTTCAAGCTTTTTGAAACAAAAGGTGATTTTGTTATAAAACCTAGTGAGGTTTCAAAAAAAGCTGGAAAATACTCTTTTGACTCATTTATGGATGCAATTAAACTAGCACATAAAAAAGAGGTTGATGCAATTTGTACACTTCCAATCAATAAAGAGTCTTGGAGCAAAGCTAGCATAAAATACAAAGGGCACACAGAGGTTTTAAGAGATTTTTTTAATAAACATGCAATTATGATGTTAGGCTGTCCTAAAATGTATGTTGCACTTTTTACAGAGCATATTGCACTAAAAAAAGTTCCTAAAAAGATTATTGAAAAAGATTTAGTAAAATTTTTTATTGATTTTTATAAAAATATAAAAGCTAAAAATATTGCGGTATTAGGATTAAATCCACATGCAAGTGATAATGGTGTTTTAGGAGATGAAGAGGTAGTTATTTTTAAAGCTATTAAAAAAGCAAATAAAGAGTTAAAAGAGGATATTTTTAAAGGTCCACTAGTACCTGATACTGCTTTTTCACCAAATTCAAGAAAAAATTTTAAATATTTTATAGCTATGTATCATGATCAAGGTTTAGCACCACTAAAGGCTTTATATTTTGATGAGAGTATTAATGTTAGTCTTAATCTTCCAATTATAAGAACAAGTGTTGATCACGGAACTGCTTTTAATATTGCATACAAAAATGAAAAAATAGATACAAAAAGCTATATAAATGCAATAAAAGAAGCTATAAATTTAAGCAAAAAATGAATTTTTTAAATGAAAACTATGAACAAACTCTTCCAAAAATAAACTTTTTGGAGAGAAAAAAAAAGATTCTATTTAATAAAACTATAATTATAGGTGCTCCTAAAGTTGGTAAAACTTATTTAATTTTTGACCTATTATCAAACTTTAAAAAACAAGAGATTTTATATATAGATTTTTTAGATATAAAGAATAGAAATTTCAAATTAGAGTTAAAACCTTTACAAGATTTTATTAATCAAAATGAGATAAAAGTTTTAGTTTTAGAGAATGTTAGCTTTGAATCACTTGAAAAAATTAGTGTTGAAAATATTATTATATCTGCAACTAAAGATATAAATATAGATGGTTTTTCGAAAATATTTTTAAATAACTTAGATTTTGAAGAGTATCTTCTATTTGACAATAAACAACTAAATATTACATCTAGTTTTAATACTTTCTTAAAATATGGAAACTCTCCTGAGATACTTTTTATTGAAGAGAGTAAAAAAGAGTCAAGAATTCAAGAGATTATAAATCTAAACTTGCAAGATAATACAGATTTAAATATCTATCTACTTTTATTAGAGAATATTGATGAAAAAAAGTCTATTTTTCAACTATTTAATACTCTAAAAATGAGAATAAAAATCTCTAAAGATAGATTTTATGAGCGTTGTAAAATTTTTGAAGAGCAAAGATTGATATTTTTTTTAGATAAGTTTGAGCAAAAAAACTCTTTAAAAAAGATTTATTGTTACAATCACGCATTTCAAAGTGCTATAAATTTTCAAAAAAAATTTAAACAAGAGTTTACAAATATGGTTTTTTTGGAGTTAAAAAATAGTTTTGAAGAGATTTATTATCTTGATTATATAGATTTTTATATACCACAAATAAGAACTGCAGTTGTTTGTATACCATTTTTTAATGAAGTTTCAAATGCAACTTTACTTAAAAAAATAACAAAAATATCAATTGAACTAAATATTTCAAATATTGAAATAATCACTGTTTCAAATAGTAATAAAATAAAAAATAATCAACTTAAAATTGAAATTTTTTCATTTTTTGAATGGGCTTTAAGATAGAATGAAGAGAGTTAGAATATAGAGAATAAGAGTATTGAATATGGAAAAAAGAATTATATCTTTTATTAGATATGCCCCGCTTACTATTTTGCCTTTAGTTGTAGCAATGATTTTTTATATAATTATTTCTGGCTATAAAAGTAGTTTAGAAAATAATTTTTTATTATATAAAAACTCTTTGTTAGAACAAGAGAAAACGCAAGTTAAAACAAATGTTGAGATAGCTATTCAAATATATAAAAACCAGATTATTTTAGCTGGAAATAAAAATATATTAAATAGCTCATTTTTAAATCTTATGAAAAATATAAATAGCAAAGCTAGTGATTATTTTTTTATATTTGACACTTCTGGAAATGTTATTTTACACTCATTCTTGGACTTTTTAGAGGGAGAAAATCTTTTTATTCTTGAAGATAAGAACTATAATAGTGCAGTAAAAACAATAACAACAAATTATCAAAATGATAGATTTGTAAACTATCTTTGGTTAAATCCAAATACAAATAAAGTTGAAGAAAAAGTTTCATTTCTAAAACTAATTCCTGAAACAAACTTAATTATAGGAAGTGGATTTTATCCAAGTGAAATTGAGAAAAAAGTAGAAGAAAAAATAAAAAGTGAAGAGGCAACTTATGATAAAAATATCTATTTAACGCTTCTTTTGGCACTTATATTTATTGTTTTATCAATTTTTATTGCATTTATTGTATCAAATATTCTTCTTAAAAAATTCAACTATCTTGCAAAATCTAAAAACTTAAATGAAGAACAAGCATCAATAGATAATATGACAAAACTATATAATAGAGATTGGTTTTACAAATCTTTAGAAACATTTCATCAAAATCTAAAAGATGATAAAAATATCTTCTCTTTGGTTGTTTTTGATATTGATGATATAAAAAATATAAATACAACTTTTAATTATGATTTTGGTGATACTATAATAAAACAAATAGCCAATTTAGCAAAAGCAACTCTTCCAAAAGATGTTTTTATTTCAAGAGTTGCTGGAGATAGATTTGCAATTATAATCCCACAAAGTGATTTGAATAGTAGTTTTATTTTGGCAAAAAAATTAAAAAACAATGTTGAAGGTCATATATTTAAAAATGATCAAAGAGTTACTATTAGTCTTGGAGTTATAGAAGCAAATAAAAATATCTCAAGCCATGAACTAATAAGAAAGGTAGACTTAGCACTATTTAAAGCAAAAAAAGAGGGAAAAAATAGAGTTATTGCATATAAAAGCTAAGATAGTATATCTATCTTAACTCTTTTTTTAACTCTTCAAGTCTAGCAATTCTATCTGATGTTGTTGGATGTGTTCTAAAAAGATTTCCAAAATTATTTTTTAAACCTGAAAAAGGGTTTATTATAAACATATGAGCTGTCTCTTCACTTGCATTTTTTAAAACAGCTCCTCTTTGTGCATAATTTTCAAGTTTTCTTAATGCATTTTGAAGTCCGCTTGGATTTTTTGTCATTCTTGCAGCTCCTTCATCTGCCATAAACTCCCTACTTCTACTAACACTCATTTGAATAATTGAAGCAGCAAGTGGTAGTAAAATTGCCATAACAATCATAACTATAGGGTTTGAATTTTGTCTACTATTTCCAAACATAGTACTAAATTGCATCATATTTGCAATCATAGCAATTGCCCCAGCAAAAACTGCAGCTATTGTTCCAATTAAGATATCATAATGTTTTATATGTGATAACTCATGAGCAATTACACCTTCAAGTTCATCTTCATTTAACATCTCATAAAGTCCCATTGTAACTGCAACTGCAGCATTTTCATGATTTCTTCCTGTAGCAAATGCATTTGGTGTATGATCTGCTATTAAATAAACTTTTGGCATAGGAAGATTTGCTCTTTGAGTCAATTTTTGAGTTATTCTATATATTGGATGTCTAATATCTTCAATTGGTGTTGCATTAAATCTTTTTAAAACATGCTTATCTGAATAGTAATATGCATAAAAATTTATTCCACATGCAACTAAAAATGCTATTAACATTCCATTTGTTCCACCAAAACTAAATCCTATAAATACAAATAATACTGTAAGAAGTGTTAGAAAAAATACTGTTTTAGCCTGTTCCATTTTATCTCCTTAAATTTTTGCGAATTTTATCAAATTTAGATTAATAGTTACTTTTTAAATTTTTATATTGATATAAAATTCCCTCATCAAATGCTGTCCAAACTGAAGCTGGTAAATAGGCACTTTTTAAAACACTATTTGTCCAAGTGTTACAAGTGTGAAAAATGCTGTAACTTCCAATAGCTTCATAAAAAGCATCATTTTGACCATATTGTGCATTAGTTTTTATATTTATAACTTTTTCATCTTTATATTGTAAAGACTCTTTTATATTTAATACTATTTTTTCATACTGCTCTTTTGATATATAGATTTTATATGTTAAATCATCTTCAATAATATCATCATAATATGTTATATGAAGAGCAGTTGAACCAAGTCCAAGAGCTGCTACAACTGCTGTTTTGACTTTTAAATCAGCCCATGTTGGAGTATCAAGATAAAAACCTTTATCACCCCAACCAATACTAATATATGAAAAATCATCTCTTTTACTTAAAGTATCACTTGAAGAGAAGAAATCAAACCAATTTATAATATCACTTTTAAGTGGTAAAACAATATCTGTATGAACACCATTTGATTTTACAAACATCTCATATTCACCATTTTTTAAACTATATGGTGTTGAATATCTTGAAAGAGAGTATTCAAAGACAAAATATAAAATTACAAAAGATATTATAAAAATCAAGGAAAATAGTAGATATTTGATAAATTTTTTCATAATTTGTTACTCTCTTTTTATTGTTTTGATATTTTTATATTTTTCTTATAAAGATATGGTTAAAATTTAGCATTTTTATTTAAGCAGGAAAATATGAAAAGAGTTTTTATAGCAAGACATACTACAAAAGAGAGAGAAGTTGTAAACGAATATGATTACGATACAGAATTAACAGCACAGGGGATAGAAAAAGCTGTTAAAATGGCAAAATATTTGTCAAGTAAAGATCCAAAAATAGATTTAATAGTTGCAAGTCCAGCTGTACGAACAAGACAAACAGCTGAAATATTTGCTAAAGAGTTAGATTATACAAAAACTATTATGCTAAATGAGGTTTTATATATGGCTTTTGTAAATGAGTTGATAGAGACTATAACTTATACTTATGACACAGTTGATACAATGTTAATTGTTGGTCACAATCCATCTTTAACAGCTCTTGCAGTTACACTTGTAGGATTTAAAGAGAAGTTTGAAGAGGGAGCTTTGATGCAAATTGATTTTGACTGCGACAGCTGGATTGATATAGATAAAACTAATGCAAAACTTATAAGCTACACAAAACCAAGTGATGTTTAGGCTACTTGCCTAAACAAAACTCACCAAACATTACATCTAACATCTCATCATTATCATAAGGTTTTGTAATATTTGATATCTCAAATAAAGCTTCATTTATAAAGTGAGCAAAAAACTCCAACTCTCCAGTTTGAAGTGGATTTTTTGATAGATTTATATTTTCTAAAGTTTTTTCAACACTTTGAACTTGTCTTTTTGAAACAAGTGTAAGTTCATCTTCTCCAATACTTCTATTCAAAATATCCTCTAATTTAGAAATCAAATCTTCAATACTATATTTTGTAGATAGTTCTAAATATTCACCCAAACAACTCTTATCAAAAGAGCTTTTCATATCAATCTTATTTAAAATCTTTATAACAGTTTTATCACTAACACTATTTATTAGCTCTAAAATTTTTCTATCTTCATTTGATATTTTTTCACTATTATCAAACAAAGCTAAAATAATATTTGCATCTTCAATACTTTTTATTGATTTTTCAATTCCAATTTTCTCTATTAAATCAGCTGTATCTTCTCTAATTCCAGCTGTATCAACTATTTTTATAATATGTGAACCAATTTTTATACTCTCTTCAATAGTATCTCTAGTAGTTCCTGCAATATTTGAGATAATTGCTCTTTCATAATTTAAAAGTTTGTTTAGAAGGCTAGATTTTCCAACATTTGGTTTACCAATAATTGCTACTTTAAAACCTTCAATTAAGCCTTCTCTTCTTCTACTTGCACTTAAAGTATCTCTTAATTTTATAGTGATTTTTTCAATTTTCTCTTCAATTTTCTCTAAGATATCACTTGGTAAATCTTCCTCTGCATAATCAATACTAACCTCTGTGTATGCAAGCATAAAAAGAAGATCTTTTCTTATACTTTCAACAAACTCTTTAAGCTCACCTTTTAACTGTCTAGCTAGAAGCTTAACAGCACTTTGACTCTTTGCTTCAATTATTTTTGAAATTGCTTCTGCTTTACTTAAATCAATTTTATTGTTTAAAAAAGCTCTTTTTGAAAACTCACCAGCATTTGCCATTCTGGCGCCATGAAATAAAACTAAATCTAAAACTAAATTAGCAATTGCAACTCCACCGTGAAGTTGGAACTCAATAATATCCTCTCCTGTAAAAGAGTTTGGAGCTTTAAAATATAGTATTATAGCTTCATCTACTGGATTGTTTTTTTCATCATAAAGGTATGACAAAGTTGCGTATCTTGGTTTTATATCTGTAAGTTTTGAGATTTTTTGTGCAATATTTAGTGAGTTTGAACCAGAGAGTCTAATTATTGAAATAGAGCCAACTCCCAAAGGAGTGGCAATAGCTACAATTGTATCATCTAAATACAACTTTTTTAATCCTCTTTACTTTTGTACTCATTTACAAGCACATACTTTTCACCCTTAATATTTGTTTTAACTGCAACATATTTTAAAGGGAACTCCTCTCTTAATCTTTTTAGAGCAATATGAACTAAAATACCATCAAGAGGTTTTGTTTTAAAATTACCTTTATCTTTAATAATCTCAATAACTGGCTCCAAATATAAGTTAATAGCAATCTCTTGGTTTTTCAAAAACTCTGCAACTTCAAGTCTTAACATAAGTCCATATTTATCATTTATCCAATTAAATAAAATATATGATAAAGCTTTATATCTATAACCCTCTTTACCTATTAAAAGTGCTGAATCTTCTCCATAAAACTCAATATAAATCGTCTCATCATCATAAAAACTCACTTTTACTTCATCTAAATTAAAGCAAGTATCACTAAATAGAAGATTTAAACCATCTTTTATCTCTTTAACTATCTCATCTTTAGGTTTTTTGATAATTATTTTTGAAACCTCTTTATCTTTATCTTCGTGATAAAAATTATCAAAAATCTTCTCTTTTTTCTCAACGCTTGGTACTTTTACAATATCTTCTTTTTTCTCAATTTTAATGTCTTCAAACTCTTCACATTTTTTAGAGTTCTCTATTCTTGAGTTTACATCTTCAATTTTTACATCTTTATTTTTATAAGTTTTAAAACTATCTTTTTGTCCTTGATTTTCACACTTACAGTAAGCACAAATAATAGCTTTTTTCTTTCCAAAACCTAAAAAACCCTTCGATGGTTGTTGAATTACTTCAATAACCAACTCAGTAATTGAGCAATTAAACTCTTTTTTAGCTAGGTCATAAACCTCTTCTAAACTATTAGCTTCAAACTTTTTCATTGGATATTCCTAGCTTGCTTTATTTGCAGCTTTTTTCTTCTCAAATATTCTATTAATAGTATATTGTTGAGCAATAGTAAATAGATTATTTACAAACCAGTATAGTGTTAATCCTGCTGGGAACCATAAGAAGAAGAATGTAAATATTATTGGTAACATTTGGAATATCTTCTTTTGCAACTCATCTTGCATTGCCATTGGTGTAATTCTTTGTTGAATATACATTGTTGCACCCATTAAAATTGGTAACACAAACCAAGGATCTAACTCTGCTAAATCTTTAATCCATAAAATCCATTCAGCACCTTTTAACTCAATTGCATTAATTAAAACTCTATAAATAGCAAAGAAAACTGGAATTTGTAGTAAAAGTGGTAAACATCCACCCATTGGATTAGCACCATGTTTTTTATAAAGTTCCATCATAGCCATAGATTGTCTTTGCTTATCATCTTTATATTTTGCTTGAATCTCTTTCATTTTTGGAGCAAGCTCTTTTAATTTTTGCATAGATACCATACCTTTGTATGATAAAGGATAAAGTACAAGTTTAATTAAAATCGTAAGAATAACAATTGTCCAACCCCAGTTTCCAACATAACTTTGGATAAATTGAAGAAGTGTAAACATAGGTTTTGCTATAAATGTAAACCAACCATAATCAATAACATCAATAAGCTCTGGATTTAAAGCTTTTAAATCATTATAATTTTTTGGTCCCATAAATCCACTAAAACTAATATTTGATCCAGCGTGAATAAACGCTTGTGGATCTCTATTGTTATCTGGCATTAATGTTGCTTGGAATGTTCTATCAAAATTGTAAATAACAGTTGCATAATATCTATCAAAATTAGAGATAAAACTAAGTCCTGTTAAAGTTTTTTGATCTTTTAAATCTCCATCTTCAATAGTCTCCAAAGTATCATCAGCTAATTTACCCATGAACCCATGAACTGCATACATATCTGCAATTACATCTGGTCTAAATCCATTTGTAATAAAAAATTGTTTATCATTTGTAGAGCTAACTTCTAAATCATAGTGACCATCTGGATAAAATTTAAACTTTTTAGTTAAAACTGTATTGCTTAAAGTTTGTGTTAAAACCAACTCTTGAACAGAATTTGTAGCATCTATTGTTGAAGAACTAGCTTTCATATCAACTTTGAAAGCTTCATTATTTAAAGCTGGATCTTGAAATCTAAGCTCCAAAGGTCTTAATTGGTCTGCTTTAAATAGTTTTATTTGGTTTTGATTTTCATCTTTGTACTTAGCTTCTAAAAGTGTAACTTGTGCAACTCTTCCTAGATTATCAATCTCTATAACATTTTTTTCAGTTGTAATCTTTGCAATTATACTTTTATTATCTACTACCGCTGGTGCAGAGACACTATTACTATTTGAATTTTCTACAATATTTTGAACTTCAGGAGCTGCATTTGCTTGTTGCTGTTGTTCAATTTTTGCCTGAGCCAATCTCTCTTGTTGTTTTGGTTTAAGTACCAAAAACTCATACGCTATAAAAAATACAAAAACCATTACAGTCATTATAATTAATCGTTTTTGCAATCCGCCGTTTATATTATTACCATTGTTCATTCTACTTCTTCCACTCCCTGTTTTTTACTACTAGAAATTTCCCATTTTTTGTGGGTATATACCAATATACTATTTTGATTTTATTATATTTGATATTTTGATTTTTTTTTAACCTATTTACAACTGGATAGTCAAACCCACCAGCAAAAAGTTGGTTGCACTTTAAAATACGCAATATTGTATAAAAAATAGCCTTAAAAAAACTATTATTATCTAGTTGCCAAAGTGCATATTGTGAACAAGTTGGATAATATCTACACGAACCATATGATAGAACTGTTAGATATTTTTGATAAAATCTTATTAAATACTTACCAATACTTCTCATTTAAGTAGTTCAAGTCTTTTAAAAGCAAAATTAAAATCTTTTTGTAAATCTATAAATGACTTTTCATTTATAGGATTTTTTGCAACAAAAATGTAACTTCCATCTTTTAATCGATTATCATATAGTAGTAGTGTAGCTCTCAATCTTCTTTTTGCCTTTGCTCTTAAAACTGCATTTCCAATCTTTTTTGAAGCTACAAATGCAAATTTTGATTTTGAATTTGGCATAAAAAAAGCGACAAAAGTTGAAGTATGCCAACTTTTACCGCTTTTATAAAGTTTGTTGAACTCTTTTTGGCTATTTAGCCTAAAGTCCTTACTTAAACAGCTAATCTTTTTCTTCCTTTAGCTCTTCTTGCATTAATTACTCTTCTACCATTTTTTGTAGCCATTCTTACTCTAAACCCGTGAGTTCTTTTCTTAGGAGTGTTATGTGGTTGATATGTTCTTTTCATCTTACTCTTACCCTTTTAAATTTTCAAAATTAAGTTGTGGATTATAGGCAAATCTTACTTAAACTATTCTTTGCTTTAAGATATTTTTGCTACTATCTTTTCATCTTCTAAATCAAAATCAACACTACTTTGCTCTTTTATTTTATCCTCTAAAATAAGCTCAGCTAGTTTGTCTTCAACTATTTCATAAATTGCTCTTTTTAGTGGTCTTGCTCCATAAACTGGGTCAAATCCTACTTTTGCAATATACTCTTTTGCCTCTTTTGATAGTGATATTTTTATATCTTTTTCAAGTAATTTTTTCTCTATATTTGCAAATAAAATATCAACAATATTTGTAATAGCATCTAAGTTTAACTGCTCAAAAATTACAATATCATCAAGTCTATTTAAAAACTCTGGTCTAAAATGAGCTTTTAACTCATCCATTACAGCTTTTCTTCTTTGCTCTTTATCACTTATTTCAATAATTCTAGCACTTCCAATATTTGAAGTTAAAATTATAATTGTATTTTTAAAATCAACTGTAACACCTTTGTTATCAGTTAATCTTCCATCATCTAAAACTTGTAAAAGTATATTAAATACATCTGGATGTGCCTTTTCAACCTCATCAAAAAGTATTACACTATAAGGTTTTCTTCTAACAGCTTCAGTTAACTGCCCACCCTCTTCATATCCAACATAACCTGGAGCTGCTCCTACAAGTCTTGAAACAGCATGTTTTTCCATATATTCACTCATATCAAATCTAATAAGTGATTTTGCATCATCAAATAAAAATTTTGCTAATGTTTTTGCACTCTCTGTTTTTCCAACTCCTGTTGGTCCTAAGAATAAAAAACTTCCTATAGGACGATTAACTTCACTAAGTCCAGCTTTATTTCTCTTAATTGCTCTGCTTATTGCTTTTATTGCTTCATCTTGACCTATAACATCTTTTTTTAGAACCTCTTCAACTCTTAAAACTTTTTGCTTTTCACTATCAAGCATCTTATTTACAGGAATTTGTGTCCATTTAGAGACAATTGTTGCTATGCTTTCTTCATCAACACTATTTCTTAAAAGAGTTCCCTCTTTTTGCATAACTGCCCATTTCTCTTCATTCTCTTTTATTTTTTTCTCTAACTCTGGAATATCTCCATACTCTATTTTTGCAGCCTCTTCAAATTTTGACTCTCGTTTTGCAATATTTGCTTTAGTTTTAAGCTCATCAATTTTTGTTTTTAACTCACTTGTTAAATTAAATGTATGTTTCTCATTTTCAAATCTAGCTTCAAGATTTTGTTTCTCTTCATTTTTATTTGCAAGCTCTTTTTCTATCTCTTTGATTCTATCTTCATTCTTTTGGCTTTTTTCCATTTTTAAAGCCTCTTTTTCAACTTGCAAAGTTTGAATCTCTCTTTTTATTGTTGAAAGTGCTGTTGGTTCACTCTCAATTTGCATTTTAAGTTCAGCTGCTGCTTCATCTATTAAATCTATTGCTTTATCAGGTAAAAATCTATCTGTAATGTATCTATTTGATAATTTTGCAGCTGCAACTAATGCACTATCGTTTATAGTAACATTGTGATGAGTTTCAAGTTTCTCTTTAATACCTCTTAGAATTTGCAAAGCCTCATTTACAGTTGGTTCATCAACTTTAACAGGTTGAAATCTTCGCTGCATTGCTTGATCTTTTTCAAAGTATTTTCTATACTCTTTTAGTGTTGTTGCTCCAATTGTGTGAAGTTCACCACGTGCAAGACTTGGTTTTAAAATATTTGCAGCATCCATACTTCCTTCACTTGCCCCTGCACCAATAATTGTATGAATCTCATCTATAAATAAAATTATATTCCCATCTTTTTTAACTTCATCAATTACAGATTTAAGCCTATCTTCAAACTCTCCTCTATATTTTGCACCTGCAATAAGTGAGCTCATGTCAAGTGCAATTACCCTTTTATTTAATAAAGATGTTGGAACATCTTTTGCAACAATTCTTTGAGCTAAACCTTCAGCAATTGCAGTTTTTCCAGTACCTGGTTCTCCAAGTAATATTGGATTGTTTTTTGTTTTTCTTATCAAAATTTGCATCATTCTGTTTATTTGCTCATCTCTACCAATAACGGGATCTAGTTTTCCATCAATTGCTTGTTTATTTAAATCTATTCCATATTTATTTAAAGCTTCCAAATTATCATCAGCACTTTGATTATCTATAGTTTTTCCAGCACGAATTGCTTCAAGCTCTTTTTTTGCCTCTTTTAAATCTATATATTTTCCTAAAATTTCTTTGATTGTTGGCTCATCGAAGTTTGCTATAAGCCAAGAGTCAATTGCTATATAGCTATCTCCCAAACTTGTCATCTGTCCAGCTGCTTTTTGGAAACTATCGTATAATTTTTTTGATACTTTAATATTCTCTTTTGTAACACTACTTACAGTTGGAAGTCTACTTGCATTTGATTTTGCTTCAAGTTCCACAGCAGCTTTATTTACATTCATTTTATTTAATAGTTGATTTAATACTGAATTTGTATTTGTAAGCAAAGCCCACAAAATATGTACTACTTCTATCTCTTGGTTTTTATTGTGCAAAGCTAGATTTAAACCACTATCTATAGCTTCTCTTAGTTGATTTGTCATTTTTTCAAATATATTATTCATTTAGCACTCCTAATGTTTAATTGCTAAATGGATTATATAACTTTAGTCTATATTTGTCAAGGTTTAAAATTTTTTATTTATAGATGAGATAATCTCATCCATAAATTAAGCGTTAGTAGATTTTGACTCTATAAACTCTTCGTAAGTTCCTTTGAAGTCTAAAATTGAGCCATCTGCTTGAATCTCAATAATTCTATTTGCATAAGCATCAAGAAGTTCTCTATCGTGAGATACACAAATAACAGAACCTGCATATTGGTGAAGTCCTTCACCTAAAGCAATAATTGCCTCAAGGTCAAGGTGGTTTGTAGGTTCATCAAGAACTAAAAAATTTCCTTGCTCTAACATAATTTTAGAGAGCATCATTCTATGTTTTTCTCCCCCACTACAAGCATCTACTTTTTTCTCTTGCTCTTGTCCATTAAAAAGCATTCTTCCTAAACAGTTTCTAATTTCAGCAATATCAGCATCTCTATCAAAACCTCTTAACCAATCATAAAGTGTCATATCACCTTTTATAATATCTGTTGTATTTTGTGGGAAATATGAGTTTTGAATAGTTGCTCCCCATAAAACCTCTCCACTATCAGCTTTTATATTACCCATTAAAATTTCACATAAAGTTGTTTTTCCTATACCATTTGCTCCAATTAAAGCTATTTTATCACCTTTTTCTAAAGTAAAAGATACATCTTTTAATACAACTTTATCTCCATAAGATTTTGAGATATTTTTAACAGTTAAAAGCTCTTTTCCAACCTCTCTTTTTTGTCTAAAAATAATAGATGGATCTCTTCTACTTGATACTTCAATAGCTTGAATATCAAGTTTATCAAGTTGTTTTTGTCTACTTGTAGCTTGTTTTGCTTTTGAAGCATTTGCACTAAATCTAGCAATAAACTTCTCAAGCTCCTCTTTCTCTTTTTGTTTTTTATTTACATCTGCTTGTTGTTGTTTTGCAATTAATGTAGAAGCTATATACCAATCATCATAAGTTCCACTAAACTCTCTAATTTTTTTGAAATCAACATCAAGTATATTTGTACAAACAGCATTTAAAAAGTGTCTATCGTGAGAGATAACTACCATTGTACCATCGTGGTGTTGAAGTTGATTTTCAAGCCATGAAATAGTTTCAATATCAAGGTTATTTGTAGGCTCATCTAAGAATAGAATATCAGGTTTAGGGAAAAGAACTTGAGCTAAAAGAACTTTAACTTTATCACCACCTGTTAGAGTGCTCATTAAATTTTGTTGAGTTGAAGCTGGAAATCCTAAATCCTCTAAAATCTTTGTAACTTTAATATCATACTCATAAGTTGGATCCTCTTCACAACAAATAATCTCAAGCTCTGCTAGCCTATTATTTATCTCATCAGTAAACTCAGGACTCATATAAAGCTCTTCTTTCTCTTTTATAGCATCATAAAGTCTTTTATTTCCCATTAAAACTGTATCAAATATTGAAAAGTTTTCATAAGCAAATTGATTTTGTGATAAAACTCCAACTTTTTTTCCATTTTGAATTTGCACTTCACCTTCAGTTGCCTCTTCTTGACCTGATAAAATCTTTAGAAAAGTTGTTTTTCCTGCACCATTTGCTCCTATAAGTCCATATCTTTTCCCGCTATCAAGTTTTAAGTTTATATCCGCAAAAAGAACTCTAGCACCAAATGCTTTTTTTAAATTAACTGTTTGAACCATATTCTAATAACTCCATTTTGTATAATTTTATTGATTGATTTTTGGCGATTATATCCAAATTAAAAAGTTTTTGCCTTAAGAGTGAGCTTATAGCTCTTTCTCAAAAGCAAGTTTCATAATATCATCTTCACTTATAATATCGCTATTATCTTCATTTGGTGGATTTTTAATCCATAAAACTTTTGTTTTTAGTTGATCAAGTTGATATTTTGTAAGATTTTTTATAAGCTGATCTGTTACCATCTCTTTTGTTAAAGTATTTGCATTTAACATCTTTTTTATAACTTTCTCTAAGTTTTTCTTTGTAGATTCAAATGCTTTCTCCTCATCTGTTAAAGAGATATACTCCTCATCAAGATATTTCATAACAGCATCACCAGGATATTTATAAGTTGTAATCCCTTTGTAGTTATATTTTTGACATTTTAGTCTTGGAATATAAACTCCTGTAAATACATATCCTAAAACTGTATTTATCCCTTCTAATGTTCTTAATGGATTGTGAGAGCAGATATAATCATCTTTTACAACAGTTGGAGAGTTTTGAAGAGAAGTTATATTGTTGTGTAAAATTACAAAACTTCCTTTAACCTCTTTTGGTCCTCCTCTTAAAGATACCAACTCATTTTTATGAGCAAAAAAACTTCCACCAACTCTTGTTGGGCAACCTTCTAAAGATACAAGCTCATTTTCGCTTATATCAAAATCTCCATCAACATAGTTAAAATTTAAAGGAAGTTTCGATAAGTTTGGAAGTCTATTTGAAAGTTTTACATCACCTTGAACATCAACAGAGTTATCAGGTAAAATTGTAGTTCCTTTTATATCAAACTTATCAAGCCAAGCTTGTATATCTTCAGCATTTGTAAGAGCAACTAAAGGTCTATAAATATGAGAAACTGCCTCTCTACCATTATATTTATATACTTGATCCTCTTCTGATTTTGGATTGATATTTAACTTAATATCTGTAATTAAATCTCCACCAATCTCATCAGCAACACCATCAAGTTCACTTATTCTGTTTGTATTACAAATATAATCTTGTTTAACTGTAATTGGTCCACCAATTAAACTCTCCAAAATATTATTTGAACAATCAAAATATGTATCAATACTTTTTGGACCACCTTCAAGTGTAGTTAGACGATTATTATTACATTTAAAGTGTCCTCTTACAGTTCTTGGACTAGCTTTTATTGATGTTAGTTCATTAAATGAGCAATCATAAAAACCTTTTACCTCTTTTGGACCATAAGATAGGTTTTTTAGATTATTATGAGAACAATCAAAATCACCAACCTCAACAGGACAATCAAATAAAGATGTTAGTTTATTGTGTGAACAGTTAAAATCTTTCATAACAATTTTTGGACAACCCTCAAGGCTAGGAAGTTCATTGTTACTTATATCAAAATAACCATCGATTCTATCAAACTTAACTGGAAGTTTCTCTCCTTTTAACTTTTCACTTAAGTTTACATTACCTTGAACTGAAACATAAAAATCATCTGAAATATGGTAGTTGCTTATACCATACTCTCTTAACCAATTTTCTATCTCACTAACATTAACTAGCATTTAATCCCTTATTTAATAAAAATATTGATTATATTAGCATTTTACAGCTTTAGTTAATATATTCAACAATTTTGTCTAAATCTTCTCTTAACTGTTTACTTTGCTCTTTTATTCTATATCCAAAAGGAACAATTACACTTAGTTGATACTCTTTTGTATTTAAGTTTAAAACTTTTTCTACATTTTGTTTTTCAAACCCTTCAATTGGACAAGAGTCAATTCCTTTAATAGCTGCAGCTGTCATCATATTTGCCATTGCAATATATGTTTGTCTTGATGTCCAAGCAAGAGTTTTTTCATCACTACTAAAAGTATCCTCTAAGTGACTTGAATATTTTTTAATATAAGCTTCAACCATATCCTTAGGTAGTCCTCTTCTGTTAAACTTTCTTAAAACTTCACTTGAAGTTGGTTTTGTACTTTCAATTGCTGCTAAAATTACAACTAAGTGTGAGCAAGTTGTAATTTGTGGTTGATCCCAACAAAAAGGTCTTATTTTTGCTTTTAATTCAGGATTTGTAATAACCAAAAATTTCCAAGGCTCTTGCCCAAATGAGCTAGGAGATTTTCTTCCTGCTTCAAGAATATATTTTATATCTTCTTCACTAATCTTTTTTGTATCATCAAATATTTTACAAGCATGTCTAAAATCCATTGCTTCCATAAAAGTTTTTTCCATATTTTTCTCCTATTAATCTATTTTGTAATTTTATAAAAAATTCTCTCTTAAAGTCTCTTCAAATTTAGCTAACTCTTTATTTAAATCCAAATCACCTTTAAAAATATCGTGAACAGAGTAAGTTTTTAAAGGCTCTAATCCAACAAATTGAAAAGTTTTATGAGTAGCAACATTTGCTTCATCTAATGATAATCCATCAAAAAAACCATTTGGATTATTAAATTCACTCTTTGGACAGTTGTAAGTGATACTTAACATATATTTTTTACCCTTTAAAAGTCCTCCACTTCCATAAGTTTTACTCTCATCACTTCTACTTCTTCCATCACTTGTATAGTGTCTTCCTTGAGTAAAAGTCTCATCAAAATATTTTTTAGCTATCCAAGGAACTCCCATCCAATAAACAGGATATTGAAATAAAACTGCATCAGCCCACTCAAACTTCTCACACTCCTCTTTTACATCGTAACCTTTTTCAATATGTGTATATTTAACTTCAAAACCATTTTCTTTAAAAAATTTATTTGCTTTCTCTATTATTTTATTTGTTAATTCCCCACGTGCAACTACATCATAATATTGATGTCCATTTATAATTAAAACTTTTTTCATATATATCCTTTCAAATTATTTAAAACAATAATGTATCAAAATAATCTTAATCTCTATATTAAATAATTAAATCATATTATGATAAAGTTCCACTTTACTTATGAAAAAGGTTGATTTTGGAAAATATATTACTAATTTTATTTGCTCTATTTTTAGGGTATATGTTAAATCGTTTAAATATTATGCAAAGGGATGGTTCAATTGCTTTAAATAAATTTGTACTTTATGTATCATATCCTGCAATTGTACTTTTACAAACACCAAAGATAAGCTTCTCTTTGGAGCTTATGATTCCAGCAATTGTTGCTTGGCTTGTTATGACATTAAGTGCTTTTTTAATTCTTTTTTTATCAAAGATTTTTGATTTTAGTAAAGAGGTAACTGGAAGTTTAATGCTAGTTGCTATTTTGACAAATAGCTCATTTTTGGGTATTCCACTACTTGATACATATTTGCCAAATGATAATTTCATGCCATATTTACTAGTTTATGATCAACTAGGAACCTTTTTGGCATTTGCAATATATGGAACATTTATAGTATCAATATATACAAGCAAAACAAAGGTTACTTTTAAGCTAATTACTATAAAAGTTCTAACTTTCCCACCGTTTTTAACGTTAGTTTTTGCTCTATTTTTAGTTGGAGTGGAGTTTAATCCAACTATTACAAAAGTATTAGAGGCTTTTGCTCTAACAACAGTTCCAGTAGCACTTGTAGCAGCAGGACTTCAACTTCAACTTAAACTTCCAAAAGAGGATATAAAACCTTTTAGTGTAGCTTTATTTGTTAAACTTATTTTTGCTCCAATTATTGCAATTATTGTTTGTAAAATTTTTGGATGGAATAATCTAGCAGGAACTGTATCAATACTAGAAGCTGCTATGGCTCCAATGATAACAGCAGGTGCAATAGCAGCAATGGCTGGACTTGCTCCAAGACTTAGTTCTGCAATTGTTGGTTATGGAATTTTAATCTCATTTGTTACTACATATTTTTTCTCTTTAATTATCTAAAGAGTTTTACTAAAGATTAACTATATTTTAGTACTATTAGCACAAAATTTAAAAAAAGGAAAAGAATGTTAAAAAAACTAAAAAATGCTCTATTTTTATCAATATTTTTATTAACTTTTTCACAAGCTAATCTTATTGAATTAAAAAAGAGTGAATATGCACAATTTGAGAATTTAGAGCTTTTAAAAAGAAACTCTATAACTGTTGAAAAAGCTTTTAATGCAGGAGAGTTATATATTTTAAAAATATCAGCTCAGGGTGCAAAAGATGAGATTTTTGTAACAAAAGATAAAAAATATGTAATAAGTGGAACAGTAATAAATAGTTCAAATGGAACTCAACTAAAATCTCCTGTTGATTTAACACCACTTAAAAATAAAGAGGCTTTTATTTATGGAAATGGAGATAAAGAGTTAATTCTTTTTACAGACCCACAATGTCCATATTGTAAAAAATTTGAGTCATATTTTGAACAGATTAAAGATAAAGTAAAAATCAAAGTATTTTTTTATCCACTTGATTTTCATAAAGAGGCAAGAGATATTAGCAAATATATCCTAAGTCAAAAAACTACAAAAGAGAAAATTGATGCTTTTTTTGAGTTTGAAATTGGAGATGATTTAACAAAAATTAAAAATATGAAATACTCAAAATCTCAAAATGAGAGTTTAGAGAAAATTTTAGATGAGCATTTAAAACTTGGTACAAACTTAGGAGTTCAAGGAACACCAGCACTTTTTGATAAAGATGGAAATAGTATTGTTTGGGTAAAACTTCTATCTGATTATAACATTAGTGTTAAATAGTGGGCATTAGCTTCCACTATTTAGCAAAAAAGAGAACTAAAAAATATCCTATAAAACATAAATATATAAATAGAAGTAAAGTTAAATAAAAGGGTTTTATTCCAACCTCTTTAAACTTTTTAAGATTTGTATTTAATCCTAGAGCAAACATTGCCATTGTTAAAACTGTCATATCTATGTAATTTATTGTCTCTATTGTTTTAATATTTAAAAAATCAAAAGAGTTAAAAGCAACAACAACTATAAAAATTACTGCAAACCAAGGAATTATGATTTTGCTTTTTGCTTTTATATTTTCACTATTTGGAAATTTAATCAAAAAATATGATAAAAGAAGTAAAAATGGAACCAAAAACATAACTCTAATCATTTTTACAATTATTGCACTATTTGTAGCTTCATCACTTACCATATTTCCAGCTGCAACAACATTTGCAACTTCATGTAAAACTGTACCAAAATAGATTCCTATTTGATTATTATCCAAAGGTATTAATCCAATATTGTATAAAAAAGGTAACAAAAACATCCCAATTGATCCAAAAATAACAACAAAAGATACAGCAATTGCACTTTTATATGACTCATTTTTTACAACGCTAGATGTTGCCATAACAGCAGCTGCTCCACAAATAGATGCTCCTGAGCTACATAAAATTGAAACTTCTCTATCAAGTTTTAATACTTTAACTCCAATAAAATACCCTAAAATAAAAGTTGAAAAAACTATAAAAAAAGCTACAAAAACTCCACCAAAACCAACATCTGCAATATCTTGAAAACTAAGTCTAAAACCATACAATATAATTCCAACTCTTAGAAGTTTTTTTGCACTAAATGTTATAGCTTGATTATATTTATCAAAAAAGCTCTCTTTTATTGTATTTGCAAAAAATATCCCTAAAATAATTCCAACGATTAATGGGCTTATTGCCAAACTTGAAACTATTTTTGAATTTGCAATAGATATTGATATTATTGCAAAAACAAAGATTACTAATGTTCCTATTATTAATAATTTTATATCTTGATTATTTGTTTTCACAATAAATCTCCTTTAATTTTAAAACTATATTCTTATTTTTTTAATTTGTAAAATATATTATTTTTAATATAATAATAAATAATTTTAATAAGGAAAAATATGACACTAAAAGAGTTAAGTTTTTTTTATAAACTTTGTGAAAATCCCCAAGTAACACAGGTGGCAAGTGAGTTAAATATAAGTCAATCAGCTATTTCATTAGCTATAAAATCACTTGAAAGTAGTCTAAATGAACAACTATTTGATAGAATTGGTAAAAAATTAATACTAAATGAAAAGGGGAAATATTTTAAAGAAAAAACTTACTCTCACTATCTAGCACTTTTTGATGCAAGAACAATTTTTCAAGAGAATAAACTAGCTGGACATATAAAAATAGCATCAAGCAAAACAATATCAAACTACATTATGCCTAATATTTATTTTGATTTTTTATCAAAATATAAGGATGTAAAACTCGATATTTTAACAATAAATTCAAGCAAAATAATAGATAAAATTTTAAAAAGTGAGTTAGATATTGGGCTTATTGAAGTAGATATACAAAATAGTAATTTAGTAAAAGAGAAGTTATCAAATGATGAGCTAGTAGTTGTTACAAGTGATAAAGAGTATAAAAAAGAGAGTTTTATTGATACTATTGATAAAAAATGGATTTTAAGAGAGCTTGGAAGTGGAACAAGGGAGATTTTTATAGCAAAAATTGGAGAAATTGCAAAAGAGTTAGATATTTTTATGCAACTACAAGATTTTGAAGAGATAAAAACTATTGTTTTAAACAACTCAAATACAGTAACTGCTATTTCAAAAGTAGTTGTGAAAAAAGAGTTAGAAGAGAAAAAATTGTTTGAAATAAAATTAAAAAATTTAAAACTACAAAGAGAGTTCTATCTAATTTATCATAAAGATAAATCAAAAAATCTACTTTTTGAAACCTTTATTGAGTTTATAAAAAGTAGATTTAATTGATATTTATTTTTGCCTTAAAATTATAATTGTAGCAATTGTTGAAAGCAAAATACCTATAAAAACTCCTAAAGAGATAGTCTGTTTTTCAAAAATAAACATTATTAAAGCAACCAAAGATGGACTTATATAAATATATGCCATAACTTTTTTTGGTCCTAAAATAAGTGTTGCTTTTTGATATAAAAATAGCGTTAAAATTGTTGTTGCAACTACTAAATATAACATTGAAAATAGTAAATTACCCTCAATTTTTTCCCACTCATAAGGAATATCTAAAATCCACATTGTAAAGCTCATCCAGATTATTCCAGCCATTAAAGTAGAAAAAACAAGCACAATAATATCATCATCTTTTTTATATAAAACCTTTAAAAATATTGAATAAAGTGCCATAGATAAAGAGGCTATTAAAAATATAATATCTCCTTGATTTAGAGAAAATTTTAATAAAAGTTCTAAATTGGCTTTAAAAACAACTATTAAAGTAGAGATTATTCCTATAATGTAAACAATCAACTGAGCTAAAGGAATCTTCTCTTTAAAGAAAAAGATACATAAAATTGCAGTCATTAAAGGAACTAAAGTATAAATAGAGCCTGTATTTAAAACTGTTGTATACTCCAAAGCTTTGAACATTCCAATAAAATATAAAGAGTAAAAAAGGCTTATAACCATAGCTTTTGGTAAGAATTTTGGTACTGCTTTTACTCTATTTTTATTAAAAATTACAAGTGGTGATAAAAAAATAAGTGCTAAAACAAATCTATAAAGAGTTAATGATATTGCATCTATTGTGCTTGAAAGTTTATATGATGCAAGAAATGATCCTGCTATAAAAATTGTTGCTATTACTACATAAATATGAGCTTTTGTTGATTGTTGCAAAACTTTACCTTAATTGATTTTTATTTATATTTTATCTAATATCTACTAAAATACGCCTCTACAAAAGCTAGGACGACCTAGCCTCTTTACTCATTCAAGGACGGCCTTAAATTTTTCAAAAGGATTTTTATGAGTTGGACAATACTATTTTTAGCAGGTATTTTTGAGATATTTTGGGCAGTTGGTTTAAAATATAGTGATGGGTTTACAAAACTATTTCCGACTATTTTTACTATTGTTACTATGATTATTAGTTTTTATCTTCTTAGCCTTGCTTTAAAAGCTCTTCCTATTGGTACAGCATATGCTGTTTGGGTAGGTATTGGAACTGTTGGAACTGTAATTGCTGGAATTATGCTTTTTGGTGAATCTATGACTTTAATTAGAGTTATAAGTATTTTATTTATTCTTATAGGAATAGTTGGTCTTAAATTTACTACAAACTAAAAATATATGTAAAAGTTGAGCCTTGATTCTCTTTTGAGTCTAGCTCAATTTTTATACCATTTTTATCACAAATATTTTTTACAATACTAAGACCTATCCCAAAACCACCTGTTATATTATCGCCTCTATAATATCTTTTAAAAACAGTTGATGTATCTTTTATACCAACTCCTTCATCTTTAAAAACAAGCCTTATATTTTTATCATCTTTTATTAAACTTACATAAATATTTGAATCATTTTTTGAATATTTTATTGCATTTGATAGATTATTATCAATTATTCTATAAGCTTCAATCTCATTAAAAACTATTTCAATATTTGCTTCTATATTTTTATGAAAAACTATATTTCTAGCAACTGCTAAGTCATTGAAAAACTCAACTCTTTTTTCTAAAAATGAAGATAAATTAATATCTGTTTTTAACTCTTTTACCTCATGTTGTTGCATGTAATACTCTAAATCTTCATAAATAATTGTCATATTTTTCAAAGCAGATTTTACTCTTAAAATATTTTTATCATTTCTTAATCTCATTGATAACATATCAATATTTATTCTAGCAACTCCTATTGGAGTTTTAAGTTCATGCATAGCATCTTTTAAAAACTCATCTAAATAGATATTTAATTTTTTATATGGCTCAATGCTCTGTTTTATTACAAAAAATGAGAGTAAAAATATAAAAAAAGTAACTATTGAGATAAGTATTAAGGCATTATAAATAACCTCACTATAATCAATCTTTTTGCAAACAATTAAAAATGAAGCATCTAAAATATTTTGATTTAACTCTTTTTGATAACAAAATCTATCTTTAAATTTTTTAAAATCTTCATAAAAAAACTCTAAAGATTTATTTGAAGAGAATATTTCATTTTTATTTTTATCAAAAATTGAAGAGAAATATATGTTTGATCTTGGATAATAAAATATATTGTTGTTCTGTTTTTCAAAATAATCTATTTTTAAAACGATTTGATTTGCATAATTTTGTAAATCTATCTTATCTTTTATATCTTGATTATTTTTTGTTGCATCTATATAAAAATATATTGGAATTAGAGCTATTAAAAGTGTAATTGTTACTTGAATTACAATATATTTTAGTTCTGATTTACTATTTATCAATTTTATAACCTAAAAATCTCTTTGTTTTAATAAAATCTTTGTCTGTTTTTTCTCTAACTCTTTTTATACACATTCTAATATCTGCATAAGATATATCTTTATTTTCCCAAACATTTTCATGTAAAGACTCAATAGATACAAAAAAACCTCTATTTTGTACCAAAAAAGATAGAAGTTCAAGCTCTTTTGCTGATAAATCAACCACCTCTTCATCTCTATAAAGAAGAGATTTTTTTATGTTGTATTTAAATCCTAACTCAAGCTCAATACAATCATCACTTGAGTTAAAATGATTTTTTATAAGTGCCTCTATTCTAAATTTTAGCTCAATCATATCAAAAGGTTTTCTAATATAATCATTGCAACCAAGAGTGTATCCACGGCTTAAATCTTTTATATCTGTAAGTGAAGTTAAAATTATAATTGGAGTATCAATAGAGGCTTCTCTTACATGCTTTACAAGCTCAAATCCATCCATCTTTGGAACTCTTATATCAAGTAACAATAAATCATACCTTTTTTCAAAAATTGAGTTTAAAGCATCCTCTCCATTATCAAAATCATCAACTACAAAATCAAGCTCTTCTAAAAACTCCTTAATTGAAATTTTATATAAATAGTCATCTTCTAGCAACAATATTTTTATCATCTAATTATTATCTCTTTTTTTAAAATATCTTTATTATCATTTTTTTCATCTTTTATTTCAACATCTATAAAGTAATCATATTTTGGTAAATATCTAAAGTTGTTTATATTTTTATCAAAACTAATAAGCAAAACTCCAACACTACTATTTTCAAACTCTCCTAAAGGAATTTGAGTAAAAATCCTATCATCTAGTTGATAATAAAACTTATCTTTTTTTAAAAATTGTGGATTTTTTTCTAAAATATCTAATAATCCTTTTGTAAAACTACTCTCCAAAATAGCATAATCTTTAAACTTTTGATTATTTTGATGATAAGTTGCAATTTTTAAATAATCTTTCTCTAGCATGACTACAGAGTCTATCCCTAAAGTTTTAAGCCTATTTACAAGAGATTTAAAATCAACTATTACTTCAAGAGAACCTATAAATATATTTTTATCATTATAAATTGGTACAATCGCTTTTATGTTAAATCGTTTTCCTAATTCACTTGAAACATAAGGTTCCTTTTGGTTTTTAACCTTTACAAGACCCTCTCTAAAACTATCAAGTTTTAATCCAAAATCTTTATCTTCCCAACTTCTTGTAAATACCTCTAAATCTTTTGTATGAATTTGAACATCTATGCTATTTTTCGTATATGTTTTTATAATATTTAAAAGTTTTAAAAGCTCTTTTTTTAACTCTATACTATTTTTATTTTCTAAATTTTTAACAATCTCTTGATTTCTTGCAAACATTAAAGCTAAAGACAAAGCTTGATTTTTTTGATTTTCTAACTCATTTTCAATAATTTGGATTTGATTTGATACAAATATGTCAAGATTTTTTTTATCTAAAATATTATTGTATTTATTTAAAAAGTATATAAATAAAACAACCAAAATAATAAAAAGTATAAATATTTTTTTGTAAGTTTTTATAAAAGGAAGTATCATTTAAGATACTCCTTTTTACTATTTAATGATATTTCCATAAGGTCCAAATTTTCTTTCAATTGGGTCTTTACCTTCAATATAAGCATCAGGTGCTTTTACAGCTGCTGATGGGAAATCTTTATCTCTATTTGGTTTTTCAGGTCTTTCATGAGTATCTAAATTCATGTAAGCTGCAACATTATAAGCCTCTTCATCTGTTAAAATTGGATGCTCTTTTGTAGCACCTAATGGCATATTACTTCTAATAAAATCAGCTGCTTTTAAAGTTCTGTACATTCCAGCACCTTTATTGTAGCTATCTGGTCCCCAAAGTGGTGGGAACATATAACCATTTGCCTTACCTTCATTTTTAACACCAAGACCATCTTCTCCATGACAAGAAGCACAGTGTTGTGTATAAACCACTTTACCTTTAACAGGATCAGCTGCTTGTTTTTTAATCATTTTTCTATCAATTTTATGAAGTCCTCTTCCCTCAAGCTTATTAGAAGCCCCAATAGGAACTCCTTGACTTAACCAAAAGGTATAAGCTTCCATAGCCTTCATCTCTTTGCTCTCAACAGGAAGTGGTTTACCATTCATACTTCTTTGCATACAACCATTTATTCTTTCAGCTAAAGTTCCAATTGTATCCTCTCTTGGTCTATATTGAGGGAAAGCTGCACTTGTTCCTATAAATGGCGCAGAAAAAGCCTTTGTTCCTGCATCTAAGTGACAAGTTTGACATGAAAAATTATTTCCAGAGTATCTCATTTTTTTATCATCAACCTCTGGTCCAATATACTTATAAGTATGAACGATAAGCTCTTTACCATATCTAATCATATCTCCCATTTGATTATTTGGGATTGTGCTCTCATCTGGAATTTTATACTCAAGTTTTTCACCCTCATATTTATATCCCATACTGTCTCTTTTTGCAAGCTCTTTTGGATCAAATGCAAATGCACTTGTTGCAAATAGACTACATACCGTTGCTAATACTACTATTTTTCTCATAACTTCCTCCTAATTTGATTTTGAATTGTATTATTTCAATATAACACGAAGATAACAAAAGAAATTTTACAAGGCTTTGAATTGTAACAAAAGAAATTTTTATTGTAAAGATTGTAAGTGGATGGGGTAGAAGGATTCGAACCTTCGAATGACGGTACCAAAAACCGTTGCCTTACCGCTTGGCGATACCCCAAAAAAAGGTTATTAAAAGTGGAGCTGGTGAAGGGAGTCGAACCCCCGACCTGCTGATTACAAATCAGCTGCTCTAGCCAACTGAGCTACACCAGCATCCATAAATAAATGGTGTCAAGAGAGGGACTCGAACCCTCGACCTCCGGCTTATGAGACCAGCGCTCTAACCAGCTGAGCTACCTTGACACAAAATTGGTTGCGGAAACAGGATTTGAACCTGTGACCTTCGGGTTATGAGCCCGACGAGCTACCTAGCTGCTCTATTCCGCGATATATAAAAGAACAATTTAACTTAAAAAGTTAAGTGGAGCGGGAGACGAGACTCGAACTCGCGACAGTCTGCTTGGAAGGCAGAAGCTCTAGCCAACTGAGCTACTCCCGCACTTTTTGAAGTGATTGCATCAAAAAGGAGTGGAATTATAAGCATTTACAAATTAAAATTTGCTTAAGCAAAGATACCTACTGCTCAATCCACAAAATTTCTACTTTTAAATCATAAATATCAGCTCTTTTTGGTTTTATATCAAACTCTTCTATAACTAAATTTGAAATATCGTTGTTCTTATTAATCTTTTCAATCTCATTTTGTAGAGTATCTTGAAGAGTTATTTGAAGAGTTTTAAGAGTATTAATCTCATCTTCTATAAGTTTTATATCATCTCTCTCTTTTAAGACTTTTGAAGTAGTTCTTGCACTACTACTTATTTTTGTTGCACTAATTTTTGAATTACTTTTTCCAAAAAAAGCTGTTAAAATTGTATTTGCAATTGATATAAAGCTATTTGCTGAAGCATTTGTTAAATCTTTTTTCTCTTTTTGAAGTTTCAAATTAAGTCTATTAATCTTTTCTAAAATTTGATTATTCTCTTTTTCTAATCTACTTTTTAACTTCTCTATTTCAAAATCTATATTCTCGTTTAATCTATCTTGCAACCTAATTCTAAAATCTTCCAAGCTCTCATTTTGTTTTGAAAAGAGCTTTAAATCATCATTTTTGTATAAAGTTAGTTTTGAATTTCTATATACAAAATCATTAAAACTCTTCTGTAAAAGTTTAATTTTTGACTCATTTAAAACATATGATGGAAGTTCATAATAAAAACTATTTTGTTTCTCTTTTTGCTCAAAATCTTTTATAGTTATAACTTCAAGTTCATCAAAATTTGGCTCTTTATCATTTTTATCTAAATATAATCTAAAGTTTAAATTCTCTTTTAAATCAATATTTTTTGAAGCTAAATTATAGTGAATATTACAAGACAAAAGAAGATACCCTTGCATATAGTAAGCACTATTTTGTGATTTATAAAAATAACTCTCTTTTAATCCACTTGTAATAACTTGCTTTGCTTTACCTTTAGAAATATCAACAAAATTATTTTCATTTAAACTATTTTCCTCTTTTTTATAATTTTTTTGCTTTTTATGACTCATAAGTTGTGATATAGCATCTTTAGAGAGTGGCCCTTTTAGATAAGATAGTGCCCATCTTGTCTCAAAAACTTTTAAATTTTTTTCATTTATATTTTTTAAAATAAAATTTCTTTTTGGTAGTGAAGTTAATTTTGAAATTAAATCATTTTTATCAAAAGTTTCACTTGATGATGAACTACTTAGTCCATCAATTACTCTATTTATATCCTGCTTTGTTTGCAATCTTCCTATAAACCATGTTCCAATATTACTTAAACCTTTATAATCAATATCAACAGGATTTTGTGTAGATAAAACAACGCCTATTCCAAAACTTCTTGCTTGTTTTAAAAGTGTAAGCATTGGTTGTTTTGAAGGAGGATTTGCCTGTGCTGGAAAATACCCAAATATCTCATCCATATACAACAGTGCTTTTAAAGATGTAGTTCCCTCTTGTCTTCTCATCCAAGTTACAATTTGATTTAAAAGTATTGTTACAAAAAACATTCTTTGAGAATCATTTAGATGTGCAATTGAAAATATATTTACCTTTGGTTTTCCATCTTCATTGTACAAAAGTTTTGAAATATCAAGTGTTTCACCCTCTAGCCAACTACTAAAAGATGGGCTTGCAATGATATTATTAAGTTTTAATGCAAAATTTAATCTATCACTTTTTGAAAAAAATGTCTCTAAATCAAAAACTCCAATTTTTGAAAATGGTGGAGTTACAATTAAAGTAATAAGCTCCTCAAGAGTTAAATCTTTTTGCTCTTTAAAATAGTTTGTAAAAATAGAGGCTAAAAGAATTGACTCTTTTGATGTCTCATCACTGCTATTTTCAATCAAAGATAAAATTGAGTGAATTGTTGAGTTTATAATTGTAGAGAATAGCTCATTATCTTCTATTACTTCTATACTTGGAGCTTTAAATGATGATAGAATAGAGACTTGAACACCTGCACTACTAGCTGGTGTATAAATTGTAAAATCAGCACTATCTTTTAGTTTTTTTACTCTGCTAATATCTTGAAAATCTCTTGTAATACCATCTTTATAGTTAGTTGAAACTTTTTTTGCAAAATCCTCTTTACTTAATTCGCTATTTGAAATCTCACTACTATCAAGCCAAGGTTCAAAATCACTTGGATTTAGATTAGGAAAATTTAATAATAAATTTGTCATATCCCCTTTTGGATCAATTATTATTGATGGGATTTGATCAATTGCAGCCTCTTCTAAAAGCGTTATTCCAAGCCCTGTTTTTCCGCTTCCTGTCATTCCTATTATTGCAGCATGAGTTAATAAATCCTTGTTTTGATAAACAAGAGGAACAAAACTATCTTCAACTTTTTCTTTACCTATATAAAAAAGTTTTAATTTTTCATAATCAAAAGTGCTATTCATTAAATATTTCCTAAAAAAAATTACTAGATTATAACCAAAAATATACAAAAAATTTAAAATTTGTTGTATAATAAGAAAATTTTAAGAAAAGGAGCATTGTATGGAACTTGGAATTAGACCAAATATTGATCAGTATAAAGAGAATGCTACTATTGAGCTACAACAAATAAAATCTACTTCTAACTCAGCAAAGACTGATGAACAAAAAGAGCTACAACAAATTCAAAAAAAGAGTATTGAAAATGTAAAAGATGGTGCAAAAGCAGAATCTATAAAAAATGATAGTGCAACTCAAAGCAGATATGAAGTTGTGATGTCAAATACAAATTTTGGATTTAATACTAGCTCTGAAGATTTTTATGTAAAAGTTTCAAGAGGAAATGTTGAAAATCAATATCCTACAGAAGATATGATGAGAGTAAAAGCTCAAATGCTAGCTTTACAAAAAGCTCAAATGGAATCTAACTCTTAATTTATCCAATTTAATAGTTGGCTTAATATATTTTTTAAGCCAACTCTACTAAAACTACTAATATAATTTTATCTTATTTAAATATATAGGAATTTTTTATGATAGCAAAGATTGATATTAATTCAATAGAGTTTAAAAATGAGTTAGAAAACACAAAAAAATTTACAAAAGATGTATTAGAAAAACATAATTTAGTATTTAATCCAGATTTTGAAGTTGTTGAATCTATTGAGATGGGACTTACAAGAAATGAACTAATTTATGGAAAAAAATATTGCCCATGTTTTATGGTAATAAAAGAGAGTGAAACTGAAAAAAATAGAGTTTGTCCTTGTGTTCCAGCTCTTACAAAAGAGATTCCAACAAAAGGAAACTGTCACTGTGGAATCTTTTGTACAAAAGATAAAGCAGATGAATTACTTATAGGAATTGATACAAAAGAGGCTATAGTAACTCATAGTAGAGGTCTTACAAAAAATGAGTGTGAAGATTTATTAAACAAAGAAGATATTAGTTCAATTGAACTTGAAGCACTACTTGAAGCTAGAGAGCTAGGAATGGTTGATTTTTTACTTGTTGATACAAGAGAGTGGATGGAGTGGGTAAATGCTAGAATTGAGGGAACTGATTATTTAGTTCCAACAACTTCATTTTATAACTCTCTTGAGCCACTAAATGATAAAAAAGATAGAACTATAATCTTGTATTGTCATAGTGGTAGCAGAAGTGCTTATTGTCAAAGAGTTATGCTAAATATGGGATTTAAAAAAGTTATAAACTTAGATTATGGAATTATGACTTGGCAAGGAGAAGTTTTAAGAGGAGAGTAGTGATATTTACTTAAAAATATCACTATACTTTCTTAATAGCTCCATTACAGATATAAAAAGACTAACCATAGCAGGTCCAATTATCATACCCCAAAATCCAAAAGTAGATAATCCTGCAATTATTGAGAAAAATATCAAAAGTGAACTAATATTTGTTCTATTTTTTATAACTTTTTTATTTATATAGTTTATTATTATTGGTTTTATAAATGTATCTGCAATAATTGATATTACAACTATTGAATAAATAGCAATAAATATTGCATTTGATAAAGTTCCTGTACTTGCTTCATATATTGAAACTGGAAGCCACATAATAACTCCACCAATAACGGGAATCAGTGAGGCAAAACCATATAAAACACCAAATAATAAACCGTCGTATCCAAATATTTTTAAGAATACTCCAAATAAAAATCCTTGAAATATTGCTGTTACTAAAATTGAGTAAAAAACTACGCTCATAACGCTTGAAGATTCATTAAATAAAATTGTTGCATCTTCATTATTTATTGGAATAATATTTTTTAAATATTGTGAAATTTGTTTTGAATATAGTGTAAAGAAGAATAAAAATATTAAGATTAAAAACATATCAGCCATAAATTTTGCACTATTTTTACCTAAATATGCACTTAAAGATACAAGTTGTTGCACTAATTTCCCAATATCTAACTTGGAAGTAATACTCTCTATAAAATCATTTAAAAAGCTAAACTCTTTTAATAAACTAAAAAAAGATATTTTTATCTCATTTAAATTATTTACTAAAGTCACTTGATTTACTTGATTAAAATATGTAGCAAAAGAGATAATGCAATACAAAATTGGAATAAAAAATAGTGAAGCCATTGCAAAAGTTATTATTGAAGTTGATAATACCCTATTTTTAATGCTTCTTTCTATTTTTTGATGCATAGAGTTTGTAGCAATTGTAAGAAGTGTTGCTACAAAAATAGATTTTAAAAATGGATTAAATAACTCTACAAGAAAAAATAGTAAAACTATAGAAATTGTTATTAAAAAATATGCTGGTTTCAAAAAAGTTTTCCTTGAAAACTATCATCTAACTTATTACCATCTGGTGGAGTTAATCTAAACATCTCATAAGTTTTAACACTAGCAACTCTTCCACGTGCTGTTCTTTCTATATATCCGTTTGCTAGTAAATATGGCTCAATCGCATCTTCAATTGTCCCCTCATCTTCACTTAAAGCTGCTGCCATAGTTCCCAATCCCATAGGTCTTCCTCTATTTGAAATAAGAAGTTCAAGTAAATTTATATCCATCTCATCAAAACCATTTTCATTAACCCCTAGCTCATCAAGTGCATATTTGCATCTATCTAGTTTTATGGTTTTATCATTAGCAACTTGAGAAAAATCTCTAACTCTTCTAAGTAGTCTTAATGCAACTCTTGGTGTTCCTCTACTTCTTTTTGAAATCTCTAAAGCTGATTCATCTTCACAAAATATACCTAACTTTACAGAAGCTTTTTGAATAATTTTTGCTAACTCTTCATCTGTATAAAATTGCATTCTAAAATGCATTCCAAATCTTTCTCTAAGAGGATTTGAAAGCATTCCAGCTCTTGTTGTTGCTCCAATTAGTGTAAATCTTGGTAAATCTATCTTTACAGTTTGAGCAGCAGGTCCTGAACCAATTATAATATCAAGCCTATAATCCTCCATAGCTGGATATAAAATCTCTTCAACAGCAGGACTTAAACGATGAATCTCATCAATAAATAGAATATCACCCTCTTCAAGGTTTGTTAAAATTGCTGCTAAATCACCACTCTTTTCTATCATAGGACCAGCTGTTACTTTTATATTTGTACTCATCTCATTTGATATAAGATAAGATAGAGTTGTTTTTCCAAGTCCTGGAGGTCCATAAAATAAAATATGATCAAGCGCTTCAGCTCTTTTTTTAGAAGCATCTATAAAGACTCTAAGATTTTTTTTAATCTTCTCTTGACCTATATAATCATCCCAAGAAGAGGGTCTTAAACTCTGCTCATTTGTCTCTTCTTCAAAAGATACTGATTCAACCTCAACTAATCTTTGCACTATAAAGCTCCGCTTTTAAAATTCATTTTAATACTCTTCCTCTTTTGATGGAAAATTTTGTGTTTGAACATCATCTCTGTAACTATTTACAGCATCTTTTACAAGTTTAGCTCCATTTAAATAGTGTCTTACAAATTTTGGTTTAAAATCTTCAAAAAATCCTAACATATCAGACCAAACTAAAACTTGACCATCACACTCTTTACCAGCTCCAATTCCAATTGTTGGAATTGAAACAGCTTGTGTAATTTTTTGTGCAACATCGCTCATAACACCCTCTATTACAATACAAAATGCTCCAGCTTTCTCTATTGCGATTGCATCACGAATTAACTGCTCTTCATCATTTTTTGTTTTACCTCTAACCTTATATCCACCAACACTTCTTACATATTGAGGCATAAGACCAATATGACCCATAACAGCAATTGAATTTGATGTAAGATGTTTTACAATATCAGCTCTATCTTCACCACCCTCAATTTTTACAGCACTTGCAGCTGTTTTTTTATAAACTTTTACACAATTTTTTAAAGCTTCATCTTTATTAATATATGTTCCAAAAGGCATATCCATAACAACAAAACTATCTTTTGCACCATTGCAAACAGCATTTGTGTGATAAATCATCTGATCTAAAGTTGCACTTAAAGTATCATCTTTACCAGCAAAACTCATATTCAAACTATCTCCTACAAGTATAATATCAGCACTTTGTGAAAATAGCTTTGCAAACAAAGCATCATATGCTGTAATTACAGTTAGTTTAAATCTATTTTTTGCATTTATAATCTTCGTTATGTTCATTTTTTCAAAATTTTGTTTAATTATACTCATAATAAATCCTAAATTAAAATAGATTTGATTATAACTAAAAATAGATTTTAATTCGGTTTTAGATAAAATCAAAAAATTTATTTTTAGGATAAGAGTTGAAAAAATTAGTTGGATATATTACTACTTCTTTACCAAACAACAATTTTACAGTTGATTTGGCATATAGTTTAAAAGATAGTGGAGTTGATATTTTAGAGCTTGGTGTTCCATTTTCAGATCCAGTTGCAGAAGGACCAATTATTGAAAAAGCTAATTTATTGGCTTTAAAAAATGGTTTTAAACTAAATGATCTTTTTGAAGTTTCATCAAAAATTTCAAAAGATATTGACACTTTATGGATGGGATATATGAATCCATTTTATCACTATGGATTAGAAAACTTCTTAAAAAAAGCAGTTGAATATAGTGTATTGGGAATGGTAATTCCAGATTTACCTTATGAGATGGGTAAAAAATATGAAGAGCTTTTCAAAAAATATAATAAAACAAATATAGCATTTGTAGCTCCAACAACACCTGAAGATAGAATTAAAATACTTGTAGAAAACTCTTCTAAATTTATCTATATGGTTGCTTATGCTGGAATTACAGGAAGCGGAAGAGATGAGGATTTATCACAACTTATAAAAAATGTAAGAAAATATTCACAAACTCCTTTATATATTGGTTTTGGAATAAATGAAAAAACTTGTAAAGAAAAATCAAAAGATGTTGATGGAGTTATAGTTGGAAGTGCTTTTGTTCAACATCTGCTTGATGATAGTTTAAATAGCAGTGAAAAAATCAAAAAAATATCTTCTTTGGCAAAAGAGATAAAAGAGAAAATAAACGAATAGATGCAGTTTTTTAACCAAGATTTTGAGTTTTTTGAAGAGAATAGAGAGTGTTCCTATTTTGACAATGAATCATCAGATATTAGATACCAATTTTTAAATAGTTGCAGTAGTGAAAACTACCAAAATAAGCTAGAAAGAGGCTGGAGAAGATTTGGTAAGGTTCATTTTGTACCTGAGTGCAGATCTTGCACAAAATGTGTATCAATTAGAATAGATGTAGCAAACTTTAAATTTTCAAAATCTCAAAAAAGAGTCTTAGCTAAAAACAAAGATACAAAAATCTCAATACGAAATCCAAGTGTTACAATTGAACATTTAGAGCTTTATAACAAATATCATCAATTTATGAATCACAAAAAAAATTGGCCATACAACCCAATAGATTTAGATGACTATATAAAATCTTATGTAGAGGGTGAAAAAGAGTATGCTAGAGAGTTTTTATATTTTAAAGATAATAAATTAATTGGTGTTGCATTAGTTGATATTTTACCAAAATCTATATCTTCAATTTACTGTTTTTATGATCACGATTATAGTGATTTATCTATTGGAAAATTCTCAATTTTATTTCAAATACAGATTGCAAAAGAGTTAAAAATACCATATATTTATTTAGGATATTGGATTAAAGATCATTTTTCAATGGGATATAAAAAGGAGTATATGCCTTTTGAGGTTTTAAAAAATAGAGCAAAATATAACCAAGAGAGTGTTTGGGAAGCTTTTCAATAAATTAGTAGTTGCAAATATTTATGCAACTACCAATTTTGTAATATTATATGCCACAAATGAAACTATCCAAGCAGTTGAAGTTGTAAAAATAAATAGATAAAGCAGATATTTCCACGAACCAGCCTCTTTTGTAAAAACCATAGCAGCAGCTAAACAAGGGATATATAACATTACAAAAACTATAAATGATATTGCTGATTCAAAAGGTATATTTTGTTTTATTTTCTCAACCAAACCTTCACTTGGATTTTCTGGATCTTCATTTGCACCTTGTTTATATAAAATAGATAGAGTTGTAACAACAACCTCTTTTGCTGCTAAACCAGCCTCAAGAGCAACTGTCATCTTCCAATCAAAACCTAAAGGAGCAAACAAAGGTTCACTAAACTTACCAATAACTCCTAAATATGAGTTTTCAAGATTATATAAATCTAACTCATTTTGTAACTCTAATTTTTGATCTTTTGTAGTTGCTAACTCTATTTTAGATTCAAACTCTTCTTGAAGCTCTAAGTTTTTTGGATAATTACTCATAAACCAAATCAAAACTGAAGCGGCTAAAATAAAAGTTCCAGCTTTTTTTAAATACATAAAACCTTTGTTTATAACATCTTTATAAATAAATCTAAATGATGGTAGCCTATACTTTGGCATCTCCATTACAAAAGGTTCATCAACTGCTTTAAATACTACAACTCTTAAAATCTTTGCAGCAAACAGCCCAAAAATAGCTCCTGAAATATATATTATAAAAAGAATATTTCCAGCACTTTGAGTTGAAAAAAATGCACCTGCAAAAAGTACATAAATAGGTAATCTAGCACCACATGACATAAATCCAATTATAAACAAAGTTATTAGTCTATCTTTTTGATTTTTTAAAGTTCTTGCTGCCATATAAGCTGGAACAGAGCATCCAAAACCTGTTACTAAAGGTATAAAAGATTTTCCATGCAATCCAAATTTATGAAAAATTCCATCCAATAAAAAAGCAACTCTACTCATATATCCTGTTGATTCTAATAAAGATATTCCTAAAAATAGAATCAAGATATTTGGTAAAAACATAACAACAGCACCAACTCCTGCAACTATTCCATCTGAAAGAAGTAAACTTAGTTGATTTTCACCAAAAAGGTTTTTAATCTCTAAAGATATTGTTGAAAAAGCAATATCGATATAATCCATAGGAACTGCACCTAGCGTAAAAGTCAATTGAAAAAGTATCCACATAAAAAGTAAAAAAATAGGAATTCCTAAATATTTATTCATTAATATAGAATCAATCTTCTGTGTAACACTCTTATTTGAAAAACTATCTACACTTACACACTCTTTTACAGCATTTTTACAAAATTCAAATCTTTGATTAATTGAAGAGATATCTATATTTGATAACTCTTTATTTTTATATGTTTTTATAATCTCTTCTAATAGTTTATCAAGCCCATCTTTTGTTTTAGCACTTGTTTTTACACAAGCTATATTTAAAAAATTTGATAACTTTTTTTCATCTATTAATATACTCTCTTTTTTTGCCTCATCACTCATATTTAAAGCAATTACAATCTTTTTATTCAGTGCCATAAGTTCAGTTGTTAAAAGAAGATTTCTTTGAAGATTTGTAGAATCAACTACATTTAAAATAATATCGTAGTTATTTTTATATAAAAACTCATTTACAACCCTCTCTTCAATTGAATAGTTTGTAAGCGAATAAGAGCCTGGTAGATCAACAATAGTTATGTCAAACTCTTTATAAGAGAAATTTATCTCTTTTTTTTCAACAGTAACTCCTGAAAAATTTCCAACTTTTAATCTTGAGTTAGAAATAGAGTTAATAAGCATAGATTTACCAACATTTGGTTGTCCAACCAATGCAATTTTAATTTTAGTTTTCACAAACTTCTACTTTTATATTATTTGCTTCACTATGTCTTAAAGCAACTTTTGATTTATCTACTCTTATTTCAATAGTTTTTTTTCTTAATGATTTTGCAGTTACACAAACATTTGTACCCTCTACTATTCCAAATGAGTAAAGCCTACTTTTTAAAATATCATCACAACTTATAGCCTTGATTGTAGCTATTTTATTAATATCTAAATCATTTATTGACATATTTACACCTTTTAAAACAATAATGATTATTGTAATATAAAGTTTGATAAATATAGCTTAACCTAAATCAAGATATCTCTAAGTTTGAAATTTATTCAAACTTTAGATATACTAGTAAGCTAAAATTTAAAGAGGTGTTTATATGAAACAAAATAGTGATCAAGAAAAAATAATTGAAGAGCTAAGAAGAATTGTTAAGCAAAAAGGTTTAAAGTACACTGAACAAAGAGAGATAATTTTAAGTGTATTGCTTCAAGCTGATGATCATTTGACTGCTGAAGAGATTTATAATCAAATCAAAAAAGATTATCCTGATTCAAATGTTGGAATAGCTACAGTTTACAGAGCTTTAGGATTTTTAGAGGAGATTGAGCTTATAGCATCTATTAACTTTGGTGCTGAAGGTAAAAAATATGAAAGCAATACAAAATCTCATCACGACCACTTGATTTGTACAGAGTGTGGAGTTATTGTTGAATTTGTAGATGATGAGATTGAAAAAAGACAAGAGAAAATTGCAAAAGCAAATAAATTTAAAATAACTGATCACTCAATGCAACTATATGGAGTTTGTGAAAAATGTCAAAAGTAGTGTTAAACACTACTTTTATACTTCTTTAAAAAAAATCATTGATTTACACTATTCATACATTAAAAAAAGAGAATAAATTTATAAAGTTATTTAATCTATCTTAAGGAAAACAAAAAATGATTATATTAGACAAATCAATAAAAGAGCAGTTCAAAATATTTTGTGAAATAAACAAAATAGATGATATGCAAATTGCAATAAAATATTTTACTATATTTGGAGGACTTAAGATAGAAATAGATACTTCAAAACCAATTTTAGAATTAATAGAAAAACATATTTTAAACAATTATAACTACTATAGAAGTGAGATAAACCATTTAACAGGTGGTTATCATGTAGATCATGCAATTCTTTCAGGAGTTGCACTAGGAGATAGAAAAACTACAAATGCCTTTAAAAGAGCCCATGTAAGCTTTGAAGAGGGTATGAAGTGTGTTGACTCACTATATGAAAAAGAGATTTTAGATATTGATAGTTCTGAACACTTTTTACTTGGTAAAAGGGGTGATTCAAAAGTGGCTAAAAAGCTTATTTTCACCAATCCTTTTCTTAGATTTTGGTTTGCTTTTGTATCTCCTATTTACAAAGGGATTAAAGATGGAAACTATGAGGAGTTTAAAGAGAAATTTAAAAGTAGAGAGTCAGATTTTAGTGATTTTATTTTTGAAGAGTTAGCTTTAGCTTTTATAAAAAATAGTTTTGTAGATAATATAAAACAACACGGTCAATATTGGAATGAGAATATCAATATCCCAATAGTTGCAAAAACTGTTTTAGAAAAAACTATTGTAGGAATGTGCAAATATAGTGATAATAAATTAAAAAAGAGTGAATTTAACAAATTTTTAGAGGATTTAAAAAGTGAAGATATAACTTATGATATTATAGTTATTTTTACAAAAAATGGTTGCTCTAATGAACTTAAGAATCTAAAAAGTGATACATTAAAGATATTTAATACAAAAAGCTTAAAAGCTTTATTGCTTAATAATTAACTATAATTATTTAATAAATAGACAAAAGAGTGGTCTATTTATTAAAAGAAGAAGAAACTATTGATAAAAACTCATCTTTTGTTTTTTTATCAGATTTAAAAAGTCCTCTTAAAGAAGAAGTTACAGTAGTTGAACAAATTTTTTCAACTCCACGCATCTCCATACACATATGTCTTGCATCAATCATAACAGCAACACCTTTTGGTTTTAAGTGTTCATTTAAAGCATCACAAATTTGTTCAGTCATCTGCTCTTGTATTTGAAGTCTTCTTGCAAAAACATCCACAACTCTGGGAATTTTTGAAAGTCCAACAACTTTTCCATTTGGAATATAAGCAACATGAGCTTTTCCAATAATAGGTAACATATGATGTTCACAAAATGAGTAAAACTCAATATCTTTTACAACAACCATCTCATCATTTGTAGATGTAAAAAGTGCTTTTTGAATAATCTCTTTTGGATCAAGTTTATATCCACTAAACATAAATTCATAAGCTTTTCTAACACGCTTTGGAGTATCTAAAAGCCCCTCTCTATTTACATCTTCATCAATATACTCTAAAATATTTTTTATTGAATTTTCAAACTCAATCTCTTTCATAATTTATAATTCCTTTACAATAATTTTATATCCAACCTTTTTTCTTAAAGATTATCAAAGGTGTAACAGCAGCTAAAACCATAACTCCAATTGAAAAAAGATATCCATACTCCCAATTAAGTTCGGGCATAATCTCAAAGTTCATTCCATAAATACTTGCAATTAGTGTTGGTGGAAGGAAAATTACATTTACAATAGTAAAAATTTTTATAACCTTATTTTGTTCAACACTTAAAAGCCCTATAAATATATTTTGCAAATAATCAATTCTTTCAAAATTAAAATTTGTATGATCAATTAATGATCTAATATCTTTTAACATAATAGGAAGTTCACTCTTATCCTCAGTTATTTTTTGAGATTTTAATAAAGAGTTTAAAATTCTTTGTTTATCCGTTAAATTCTCTCTTATTTTCATATTTAAGTTTTCAAATGAGGACATCTGCTCTAGCAAATCTTCATTTTCAACATCATCATTAAAAGCCTGTTTTCTTATTGCCGCTATATCTCTATTTAACTCTTCAATAATATCAGCATCTGTATCAATTCTAATGTCAATAATTTGAGAAAAAATAGAGTAACCTGTTCTATACTCTCTTGGACTTGCTAGAAGTTTTTTAATTGAAGCATCAAAACTTGCTAATTTTTTATATCTAACACTTATTAACAAATCATCTTGTAAAATAAAAGAAACCGTCTCATTTACTGGATCTTTTTTGTCATTTATAAGAAAATAACTATTTATCTCTATTCTATTTGCTTCTTCCCAATACCTAGAACTTAGCTCAATCTCCTCACTCTCTTGTTTTGTAGGAAACTCTATAGCAAAAATATTTTCAACAGCTTTTACCTCTTGCAAAGTTGGAGAAAACATATCTATCCAAATAACACTCTTTCTATCTTCAATATTTTCTAAAAACTCTAAACCTTGAATTACACTTAATCTATTGCCTTTTTTTACATAACAACTAATCATTAGAGTCCTTTTTATTTTATTAAACTTCCCATTTCCCAAATAGGTGTAAATATTGCTAATACTATAAATAAAATCATACTAGCAATTATTAGTAAAAATAGTGGCTGGATTATGGAAATCATAAAATTTACACTATTTTCAAATCTATGTTTATATATATTTTTTATCTCAGGAACAACAATCTCTAAACTATTTGTAACTTCACCTGTATTTAGCAGATTTAAAATAATATCATCAAAAATATTTACATCTTTAAAAGCAAAGCAAATACTCTTTCCATTTTCTAGCAAACTATCAATTACGCGGATTTTATCCAATAAATATTTATTCTTTACTAAAAGCTTACTATTTAAAAAAGCTTTGTGAAATTCATACTTTGATTTTTGCATAATATCCACTACTAAAAAAAGTTTATACAGCTGTAAATTTCTTAAAACTATTGAAAATATTGGAATATATTTAATAAATATATAATCTAAGAAATACTCAAATTTCTTACTAATTTTATATAAAAAAATTAAAAAAAGTATCAAAAAGGAAACAATTATAATAAAAATTAGAGAATACTCTTTAAAAAATATCTCCATATTTAATAATATTTTTGTGCTTTGTGGAAGATTCTCTATTTGATTTTGAAAAATAGATTTAAAACTTGGAATAACAAAACTAAAAATAATAAATAAAGAAGCTAAAAATGTAAAAAATAGAAAAATTGGATAGCCTAAGGCTTTATAAAAACTCTTTTTAATACTATCTTGCTCTTTTAAAAGATGATAAATAGCATCTACATTTCTAGCTAAATTTGAGCTATTTTGAGAGATATTTAAAAAATCTTTAACAAAATCTTCTATTACAAATTCATCTAATACTTCAGAAATTGGCATAGAGTTTGAGAGTGCATAATTCATAGCTTGTAAAAATTTTTGAGTTTTTTTATTCTTTTTTGATTTTATTAAAATATCTATTGCATCACTTATATTTATATTTGATTCAAGCATTAAATTTAACTCAAAAAAGATTAATAAAAGCTCTTTTTTAGGAACTCTAACCCTATTTTTAAATTTAATTTCAAATATTGATTTTTTTGCTTTTATAGTTAATATATCAAACTCTTTTTTGATTAATTCAAGTTCAATATCTGTTACAATTTGATTTTTTATTTCACCATTTTTTTGATATGTTATGTTATATTTTTTCATTTATACATACCAATTTTTCAAGCTCTTCAATAGATGTTTCACTATTTTTTACTTTTAAAAGTCCATCATCAAGCATTGTTTTATAATTTATAGTTTTTAAATATTGCCAAAACTCTTGGCTACTTGCTTTTTTAAAAATTAAAGATGCGATTATCTCATCTACAAGTAAAAGTTCTGCTATACAAACTCTTTCATAAAACTTTGTGTAGTTACACTTTTTGCAACCTTGTGCTTGGCAATATTTACAAAAACTTAAAACCAATCTTTGAGCTAGTGAAGCTTTAAGTGATGTTGAAATCAAATAAGGATCTGCTTGTAAATCAAGTAGTCTTGTAATAGTTTCTAATGAACTATTTGAGTGAATACTAGCAAGAACTAAATGACCTGTAAGTGAAGCTTGAAGAGCAATATCAAGAGAAAACTTATCTCTAATTTCACCAATAAAGATAATATCTGGATCTTGTCTTAAAATATTTTTTAAAACAAGTTCAAAACTAAGCCCTAACTTATTATCTACTGATATTTGATTGATTGAAGGGATTTTATACTCAACTGGATCTTCAACTGTGATTATCTTCTTATCTTCACTATTTAACTCTTTTAAAATTGAGTATAAAGTTGTAGTTTTTCCACTTCCTGTTGGTCCACTAATTAATATAAGTCCTGATTTTAATTTTAATATATTTTTTAAACTATCATAAATATTTTGGCTAAAACCCAAAGTTTGTAGTGATTTATCTATATTTTTATTATCCAAAATTCTTAAAACTATTGATTCAGCATCAATAGTTGGCATAGAAGAGAATCTAAAATCATACTTTTTATTCTCTATAATTCTTGAGAAGCGGCCATCTAGTGGCAAGCGTGTTTGTGTCATATCAAGATTACAAATTAATTTTATATAAGAGGAAATTATTTTAAAAAATTCAATCGAAAAACTAAAAAATATATTCAATTTTCCATCAATTCTAAACTTAAAAAGTGTCAAATTTTCATAAGATTCAATATGTATATCACTAGCTCTTTTCTCTATTGAAAATAGAATCAAACTATCCAAAAAACTAGCAGTTGATAGATTTTCACTATTTAATTTTAATGCATTTTTTGCTTTTTCATAAAGTGATATTTTTATTTCAATATCTAATAGTAGAAACAAAATCTCTCTTTTTTCAAATTTTTTAAAATTTATATGTTTTACAAAATTATGTTTAAAATTTAAAATATCAAAATCTTCACAAACAGCCAAAGTCAAAGATATACCATCTTCATAAATTGGTACTATCTCATTTTTTAAGAAAAATTCAACACCATATTTAGTAAATATTGAAAAATCTATTTTAGTTTTTAAAAGAGTCATATTGATGCACCTTTAGTTCTAATTTTTGATTTTCAAACTCCAATAAAACACTATTGTTATCTGAAATTTTTACTCTATAATGTTTATAAAAACTATCATTTTCTATCCAAATATTATCTATTAAAACAAAGTTTCCAACAATCGCAGTAAGATTTGGTATCTTACTTTTTAAATCCTTTTTATCGCTTTTTTCTAAAATTAAATCTCTTATAATGTTTTGTTTATTTTTTATATAATATTTTGAAAAATCTATATTTAAATCAAAAAAATAGTCATCAGATTTAATTTTTTTTAGACTAAAACTACTTATATTTGAGAAGTCATTAAATTTTTCAATATCTATTAAAAACTTAATCAAACTATTTTTTGATGATTTTGCAACCACTCTAATCTTATCTTTAAAATTCTCTATTTTTTGAATAAAAACTTTGTTTTCATTTGCTATTTCGCCAATTTGTTTTGATATCTCTATTAATGGTGTACTATTTTTCTTATTTAAAATATCATAAATTTTAGAATCTTTCTCTTCTAAACTATTTTTAAAAACAACATTATTAAAAATAGCAAATATTAAAAAAAATATTAAAATAGGAAGTAATACTAGCTGTGTTTTTGTTTTTATTTTGCTATTAATGAAGCTATTATTTAGATAATTTAACATCTATTGTTGCCCTAAAGATATCTTTATCATCTAAAAAATTTATTGAACTTTGCTCTATTTTGTTAAAACTATTTAAAAAATTATTAATATTATCTTTATTTGGAGATTCAACAACAATTTTTGCAAAATCTGTTTTATAATCAAAAATAATAATATCAACAAAGGTAGAGTTTGCATCTTTTAAAGTTTTATAAAATCTATCTTCAAAACTAACAAACTCATGATTTTTTAATATCATATTTGGATCTATATTTTTTAAAGCAAAATCTTTTTCATACTCATTTTTAAAATAACTTATTGAAAAAATTGTAAAAATAAAAATATATAAAACAAAAAGATAAAAACTAAAATCTTTTGATAAATTGACTCTTTTTAACTCCTGCTTATAGCTCTTTTTTGATTTTCTTAAAAAATCATCTTCTAGGATTTTTAAATCATCTTTTGATAAATTTTTTATATATTTAAAATCTATATTAAATTTTTTATCTAAAAATGTTAAAAGTTCAGAGTTTTCAATTTTTTGATTTATTTTTTGAAGGTAGTATAGTTTTTTATCTTTAAAAATTACAAAAAAATTCTCGCAAATAAATAAAGAAAATCCAATAAAATCGAACTCCTTTATCTCTTTTATAATCTCATACTCAAAATATTTAAAAGATTTATCCATAATAAAGAGTTGATACTCTTTTGTTTTTTCTACAAAATTTATATAAATTTTCTGATTTTTTTCAATTTTTATATTTTTTAGGTTTAAATTTGTTGATATATAATCTTTTAGAAAATTATCATTTATCTTCTCTTTTACCTCAAAATCAACAATAGTTATATCTAAAACTGTTGCGATAAAAGACAATTTAAACCCCCTTAAAAAACAAGTTTAACTATCGAATTCATACCCCATAGATTTTAAAGCATCTTTATTTTTTGTCCAATTTTTCTTTACACTAACAAATAACTCAAGAAAACATTTTTTACCACTAAGTTTTTCAATTTTTAATCTTGAAGCTTTCCCAATTCTTTTGATTGCTGTTGCATTTTGCCCAATAATCATACCTTTTTGGCTATCTTTTTGAACAATAATTTTTGCTTTTATTACATCAACATTTGGTTTCTCTTCAATTTTATTTATCATAACATCAGCTTCATAAGGAATCTCATCACTAATATTTTCAAAGATAGCCTCTCTAATAAACTCTTTGTATATATCTCTTAAATGTTCTGTTGTGATAATCTCTGGATCAAATAAATATGGATGAACTGGTAAATATTTTACAACCTCATCTAAAATATCAGATTTTTTAGTAGCTTTTTTTATAGATATTGGAATAATTGCCTCATATTTATCACTATATTTTTCATACTCTTTAAGTTTGCTCATAAGCTCTTCATTATTTACAAAATCTATTTTTGTAAGAAGTAAAATATGTTTTGTATTTTTTTTATTTTTCTCTAAAAAATCTTCATAATATTTTAAACTATCAGTTACTGGAGCTAAAAAAAGTATTAAATCACAATCTCCAATAGCTTTTAGTGCTTCATCAAGCATAAATTTGTTTAAAAGTTTTTCTGTCTCATGAATTCCTGGAGTATCTACAAAAACAATCTGGTCATCTTCATGCATAACTATAATATTTGATCTTTTTCTAGTTGCATTTGCTTTGTGTGAAACCATAGCAATCTTTTCACCAACAAGCCAGTTTAAAAGTGAACTTTTACCTGCATTTGGTCTTCCTACAACTGAAACATATCCGCATTTTGTCATTAATTTGCCTTTTTTAATAAATAGTTATAATAGTAACATAATTTTAATTTCAAAATTAAGAAAAACGCCATTTATAACTACCTTCTTCTAAAATTTAAACTTTTTAATAAATCACTTTTAGTAATAAGTTCATTATTATTTATATCAGCAATAGTTCTTGCCACTTTTAAAACTTTATTTATACTTCTAAAAGATAAAGAGTAGTTAATTCTTGCTTTTTCAAGTATTTGCTTACTCTCATCATCTAAAATACAATATTTTTTTATATCCTCATCACTAAGCTTTCCATTTAACTCTTTTTGTCCTCTTTGCTTTTGTTTAATAAAAGCATTTATAACACTTTCATGAAGCTCTTTAGAACTTACAATATTTTTATTATCATTAAAACTATCATTCATAACTAAATATAGATCAATCCTATCCAAAAATGGCTCGCTAAGCCTATTTTTATATCTTTGTATCTCTAAGCTATTGCATCTGCACTCTTTTACACTTGAAAGTAAATTTCCACAAGGACAAGGATTAAGTGCTGCTACAAATATAAACTTTGTCTCATAAACTATTTTATTATTTACCCTTGATATTAATATTTTATTATCCTCAAGTGGCTCTCTTAATGCTTCTAAAATATGATTTGGAAAGTGTGGTAATTCATCAAAAAATAAAATACCATTGTTGCTAAGTGCAACTTCTCCCATAGAGTTTGAACCGCCCAAAATTGAAGATTTTGTTGCAGTGTGATGAGGATTTCTAAAAGCTCTTATTGGTTTAAAATCAACTTCAAGCATATCAAGAGCTTGAAGTTTTGCTTTCTCTAAAATCTCTTCTAAACTCATAGGAGTTAAAATATACTGTAACCTTTTTGCAATCATAGATTTACCACAACCAGGACTTCCCTCCATAATAAAATTGTGATTCCCAGCAGCACAAATAATAGCTGCATACTTAGCCATATCTTGACCTAAAATATCACTAAAATCATTTAAATAGCTCTCATCATAGTAGTAAGTTTCATCATTTATAATAATTTTTTTATATGGTAAAATCTCATTTTGATATAAAAATTGCTCTTTTTTATCACTTTTTACAAAATTTATAGCATCATTTAAATTATCAACAACAAAAATCTCAATATTTGGAATATTTGCCAACTTTTTTGCACTCTCTTTACAAACAGCAACTTTTTTTAGCTCTCCTTGTTTTGCTAATGACAATACTATTGCAAATATGTGATTTGTGTCTTTTACTTTACCATCAAGTGCTAACTCTCCAAAGAAAAATATATCATCAAAAAATAGCTTTGTTTCATTAAAAAGTGCAACTTGTAAAGCTATTGCTAAATCAAAATGTGTTCCTTTTTTACTCAATTCAGATGGTGAGAGGTTAATTGTTATTTTTAGAGGAGGAAATTTATAATCATTTGTTAAAAGTGAAGATTTAACTCTATCTTTTGACTCATTTATACTTGCACTTACCATTCCTACTATTGTAAAACTTGGCATTCCTCTTGTAAATGTTGATTCAACATCAACTACAGTTGCATCAATTGAAGATAGTGTTGCAGATTTTATAACTTTCATTATAGCCTCTTTAAGATTTTTTTGATTTTACAATATTTAAATAAATAATGCAAAAATGTATTTTTTATGATAGAATTTACACCTAAATCTTAATTTGGGCTAAAGGGGAAAATATGTCTACAAGTAAGAAGCTTTTTTTGACTATGTTTTTTAACATAATAACTTTGGTTTTTATAATTTCTATCTCATTTTTTATTGCTAAAAAAAATATTGAACTTATCATTAATAAAGATTTAGAAACTCTTGGTGAGTCAATATACTCTTTAAGCTCTTTATATGCAAAAAATGATCCAAAAGGTTATGAAAAAGATGAGTTTAAAAATGCTATAAAAGCGATAAAAATTGGTAAAAGTGGTTATATATATTTTGTAGATAAAGATGGAAATATTACAATACATCCAACTATTGAAGGAAAAAACCTATCATCTTTAGATTTTATTAAAACAATAACTTCAAGTAATGAAGGAAGTGGCATAATAGAGTATTACACAGATGTAACAAATCAAGATAAAATCATATATTACAAATACATTCCTGAGTGGGAAATGTGGCTGGTTCCAGGTATAAACAAAGAGGACTATTTAGAAGATATATATTTTGAGTTCTTTTATAAAATTGTCCTTCTTGGTGCTTTAATTATTGTTTTACAACTTTTTATATTTTTCTTTATTGCAAAAGGAATCACAAACAGAATAAAAGAGTTTTCTATGCACTTTAGAGAGTTTATAAATTTTATTACATATAAACAAAATAGAATTGATAAACGAGAGATAAAAGGTGATTGCGAATTCTCAACAATGACAAAAGATATCAATAGTGCAATTGATGAGTTTGATAATAAATTTAAAATTGATATGAGAGTTATTGGAGAGAGTGTTTTAACTTTTGATAAATTAAGAAAGGGTATATTTAGTTGTAGAGTAAAATCAGATAGTTCTAATCCTATGATTAATACATTGAAAAATACAATTAATGAAGCTATTGATGACTTAGAAACTTATATGAAAGATATTGAAAAAGTTCTTAAATCTTATAGTTTAAATGATTATAAAGATAGACTAAAAATTAGTAAGCAAATATCAAATCCATCGAACTTATTACAAGTTATGGAGGGTGTTAATAGTTTGGGAAATACTTTAGCAACTCAAGCTAAAAATGGACTTGAAGATGGAAATGTATTAGAAAATAATTCACAAACATTAAAAAACTCACTTGAGAATTTAAGTTCAAAAATTACAAAACAGATTGAGAGTTTAAGAGAGACAACAGTAGCTGTACAAACAATTTCAGAAATTACAAAAAATAACTCTAAAAATACTAATGAGATGTCAAATCTAGCAGAAATTGTAAAACAAGCCGTTGAAGATGGTTATAAACTTGCAAACCAAACAACTCTATCTATGGATGAGATAAATGCTAAAGTTACAGCTATAAACGAAGCAATTACAATTATTGATCAAATAGCATTTCAAACAAATATTTTAAGCCTAAACGCTGCAGTTGAAGCGGCAACTGCTGGAGAAGCTGGAAAAGGTTTTGCAGTTGTTGCTGGTGAGGTGAGAAATCTAGCAAATAAAAGTGCAGAAGCAGCAAATGATATAAAAAATCTAGTTGAATTAGCTAATTCAAAAGCCTATGAAGGAAAATCAATATCTAGCAAAATGCAAGATGGATATAAAGCTCTACATTCTCATATATCACAAACTTTAAAAATTATTCAAAGCGTAAGTGATGCAGCAAATGAGCAAATGGTTGGAATTAATCAAGTTAATGAAACTATTACTATTTTAGATCAAATATCAAAAGAGAATGAAAAAGAGACAATACTTATAAATGATATATCAAATGTAGTTTCGCAAATGGCAGCTGAAGCATTAGAAGATGCTAAGAGTAAAAAGTTTTAAAGGATAATCTATGAGCAATAAAGAGAAAATTTTAGATGATTATGCGTTTTTAGTTAGTGAAACTGATGAAAAAGGTGTTATACGATTTGCAAACAGAGATTTTTGCACTATTGCTGAGTATGAAATTGAAGAACTAATTGGAAAACCTCATAATATTGTAAGACATAAAGATATGCCAAAAGTTGCATTTAAAGATCTTTGGGAAACAGTTAAAAAAGGTAATATTTGGACAGGTTATGTAAAAAATGCTACAAAAAATGGTGATTTTTATTGGGTTTTTGCAACTGTTTATCCATTTATTTCATGCGATGGAACAAAAGGTTATCTATCTTGTAGAAGAAAAGCTTCAAGAGATGAGATTGAAAAAATGTCAAAAATTTATGAAGAGCTTATAAAACAAGAGTAAGTTAATTTAATATTACTAAGATATAATTTCAACAAAAATAGGAATTTTTATGTCAGAGATGATAAATTGTCCAGATTGTGGAAATGAAATCTTATCACAAATGGGTACAATTTGCCCAAATTGCAAATATACAGTTGGTTATTTTAATGGTGAAAAGAGAAGAAAAAATTATGGAAGATTTTTTGCTTTAACTATTTTTGCTCCATTTTTCTCAATTTTTACTGTTATTTTTACTCAAATAAATATTTATAGTTTTATAGCAGCAACTATTTTAGCAATTTATTTAGCATATAAATCTTGTCCGATAAATTTTAAAGATGTTTTTGTAACACTATTTGAAAAGTTTTTTTTCTGGTCTGTTTGGATTTTTATGAATAGTTTTTTATTAATTTTAATATTAAATATTATAAGTAAAAGATTATAAAAATAGTTAACTATTTTTTAGTCTTTTTTCTATTTTTATACTCTTTTTCAAATTTTTGTCTTTTTATAAAAGATAAATTTTCTATAAAAACATGTCCAGATAAGTGCTCCATCTCATGTTGCCAAGCAACAGCTAAAAAATCTTCGCACTCCATAACTTGTTTTTCTCCAAATCTATTAAAATACTCAACAATAATATGCTTTGCTCTAGTAATATCTTCATAAAATCCAGGAACACTTAAGCATCCCTCTTGATAAACTTGAACTCCATCTTTATGAGTAATTACTGGATTTATAGCCTCTATTAAATCATTTTTATCTTGTACATCATCTTGATTTGGAAGGTTTATTATAAGAACATTTAAAGGAACAGCAACTTGAATAGCAGCAAGTCCAACTCCAGAAGCATTCATCATCGTTTCATACATATCATCTAAAAGAGTGTGAAGTTCGCTATCAAACTTCACTACATCCTTTGATTTTGTTCGAAGTAATTTATTTGGATATGTAATTATCTCTCTAATCATCTATATCTCTTAATTGTGTCTTTCAATAACTTTATCAACAAGTCCATAATCACAAGCTTCTTGAGCACTCATAAAATTATCTCTATCTGTATCTTTTTCAATAGTTTTAACATCTTGACCAGTTTGAGAAGCCAATATAGAGTTCAAAGTATCTTTTAATCTTTGAATTTCTCGTGCTTGAATTTGAATATCAGTTGCCTGACCACGTGCGCCACCAAGTGGTTGATGAATCATAATCCTTGAATTTGGTAGAGAGTATCTTTTACCTTTTGTTCCTGAACTAAGTAAAAAAGCTCCCATAGATGCAGCTTGACCAATACAAATAGTACAAACATCTGGTTTTATGTAGTTCATAGTATCAAATATTGACATTCCACTTGTCACAACTCCACCTGGAGAGTTTATATATAAATATATATCTTTTTCTGGATCTTCAGCTTCTAAGAAAAGAAGTTGTGCAACAACTGTTGAAGATACTGCATCATTTATCTCTCCACTAAGCATGATGATTCTATCTTTTAAAAGTCGTGAATAAATATCATAACTTCGTTCACCTCGACCAGTTTTCTCAACTACATATGGTATATAACTCATCATTTATCCTAAAAATTATTTTGCTTTCTCATCAAAAAGTTTAGCAAGAACTTTCTCTTCTATCATTGACATTTTAATAGCAGGTAAATACCCAGCTTGTTGATATTGCTTAATTAACTCTTGTGGATTTTGTCCCATTTGTAAAGCTTCAAAATATAAAATTTGTGTAACTTCTTGATCATTTACTTCAACTTTTTCAGCTTTTGCTAAAGCATCAACAATAAATGTTGCTTTTACAGAATTAACAGCATCTTCTTTTAACTCTTCTCTTATTTTTTCAATTTTAGAAGCATCTTCTTTTAACTCATTGATTTGCTCTTCTGTAAAACTTCTTATTTTATTATTAAGTGCAAAATTAATCTCTTGCTCAACAACAGTTTTAGGTAGTGCAAAATTAATATTTTTTACTAAATTTTCAATAAACTTTGGTTTTAAATCTTCTCTATAGTAAGTAGCTTTTTCACCAGCAACCATCTGCTCTTTTATTCTATCTCTTAAAGTATCAACTGTTGCATCTTTTTCATTTGGAAGCATTTGTTTAGCAAACTCATCAGTAATTTCACCAGCTTTTCTCTCTTGAATTTCGTGAAGTTTTACTTTAAATACAGCCTCTTTTCCAGCTAAATCTTTTGCTTGATACTCTTTTGGGAAAGTTACAACTACATCTTTCTCTTCTTCATATTTCATACCAATAACTTGATCTTCAAATCCTGGAATAAATGAACCTGTTCCTACTTGTAGTGGATACTTTTCAGCTTTTCCACCTTCAAATGCAACACCATCTACGAATCCTTCAAAATCAATAACTGCAAAATCACCATCTTTTACTGCTCTTTTTCTTGCAATTTTTGTCAAAGGTGCTGATTGACTTGCAATCTCTTCTATTCTTTCATCAATTTTTTTAGCATCAATCTCAATAGCTTTAACATCTGGTAATAGTTTTTTGTAATCACCTAAATCAATATTTGGTTTTGTAGCAACTGATATTTCAACTTCAATATCTCCATTATCTTTTTTATCAAATTTTGAAATTGTAGGCTCTCCGATTAGATCTTCATTTTTAACATTAAGCTCTTTTAATCCACTATTTAAAACATCTCGAATAGCTTCACCTTCAGCATCTTCTAAAAGTTTATCAGCATATCTTTGTTTTACAACTGCAACAGGAACTTTTCCTTTTCTAAATCCTTGAATATTCATAGTTTTAGCTGCTTGTGTAGCAACCTTATCAAGTTTTTTTTCAATGTTCTCTTTTTTTAATGTAGCAACTATCTCAATATTTGCTTCATCAACTCTATTTGTTTTAAATTCCATTAAATTTACTCCGAATTTTTAAATTTAGCAAATATTTTATCTAAAAGTTTATAAGGTTTTTATTAAGGTAAAAATAGCAAAGACAAAAGAGATTAATAATCTTTTGTCTTTCTCATTTGAAGTAACTCTTTTTGAACAGATATATTTACCTCTTCATTTGGTTCAAAATTTAAAGCATAATTTCTTCCATCATAATCAACAGAGTTTAATATAATTTTTAAAGCTTCAATTCTTGATAGATGTTTATCATCGCTTCTTACAATATGCCATGGTGCACTTCTTGAAGTAGTTCGTCTTAGCATTTCATATTTTTTCTCACTAAACTCATCCCATAAATCTTGAGCTTGCATATCAACTTCAGAGAATTTCCACTGCCTTAATGGATCATTAATTCTTCTATCAAATCTTCTTTTTTGTTCCTCTTTTGAAACAGAAAAATAAAGTTTGATTAAAATCATTCCTTGTCTTACTAAATCTTGCTCAAAATTCACAATATCTTCCATAAAAATCTCATGCTCTTCGGGTGTACAAAATCCAAAAACTGGCTCAACCATTGCACGATTGTACCAGCTTCTATCAAATAATACTATCTCTCCGCCAGTTGGAAAATGTTCAATATATTTTTGCATAAACCACTGATTTCTTTGAGTCTCTGTTGGTTTACCAAGAGCTACAACCCTATAGTGCTTATTATTCATATATCTAGTTATTCTTCTAATAGCCCCACCTTTTCCAGAAGCATCTCTTCCTTCAAAGATAATAATCATTCTTTTATTCTCTTTTTCAAGCCAATCTTGAAGTTTAATTAACTCAATTTGATATGGTTTTAACTCTTGTAAATCATAAATTTTTTGAATACCCTCTTCTAAAATTTCAGGTTGTATTGATTTATAATTTTTTAAAATAGATTTAAAAAATTCATTCTCTTCTTTTATTTTTTTAATCTCTTCACTAAAACTGTTTTTATTTACAGAAGAGTTATCTTTCGTTGCTTTTTGAGTTATTTTTATATTTTGCTTAACATCTTTTAATATCGAATTTTTAAAGTTTTCCATAAGTCTGTTTGCACCATCAAGAGTAAGTTTATCTCTTTTTTCATAACCCAATACTTTGACATATCTTTTTTTATCATACTGAAATCTAGCAATATATTTCTTTCCAAACCTTGGATGAGAATCTTTTGATATATATAATCCACTATAACTTGTTATGTCAAAATCACTTAAATTCATCTATTTCCTTTTGAAACTTCTTGATTAAACTCCATATTTTCTATCTCTACTGCACCATTTAAAATAATTTTTCTATCAATTTTTAAAATATTATCATCTTTAGTTTTTTTATCATAAGATAGTGCATTTAAAATATGTCTAATACAATTTAATCTAGCTTTTTTCTTATTATCACTCTTTACAATTGTCCAAGGAGCAACAGGAGTATGAGAAGCTCTTAACATAGAGTATTTTGCAACTGTATACTTATCCCAAACTTTTTGAGCCTCTTTATCCATTGGAGATAATTTATACTGTTTTAATGGGTCACTATCTCTTTTTTTTAATCTTTTTTCTTGTTCTGATTTTGAAACAGAAAAATAAAACTTAAATAATATAACCCCTGATTCAACAAGCATTTTTTCAAACTCTGGAACATCTTTTAAAAATTGCAAATGTTCATCTTTTGTGCAAAATCCCATAACAGGTTCAACTCCTGCTCTATTGTACCAACTTCTATCAAATAAAACTATCTCTCCAGCACTTGGAAGATGCTGTACATATCTTTGAAAATACCATTGTGTTTTTTCAACATCACTTGGTTTCTCTAAAGCAACAACTCTTGCTCCTCTTGGATTTAAGTGCTCTGTTATTCTTTTTATTGTTCCACCTTTTCCAGCAGCATCTCTACCTTCAAAGATTGCCAATACTTTTAAACCTTTTTCTTTAACATAATTTTGAAGTTTCAATAGCTCAATTTGCAAAAGTGTAAGTTGTTTTTGATACTCTAATGTATCTTTTTTTATCCAAACTTGAACTTTTGTTTCACCATCTTGAACTTTCTCTTTTAACTTTTTTCTAGGTCTAGTTTTATCCACTCCATGAGGAATATCTTCTTTTGTATCAATTACTGAATTATCATCCTCAAATGCGTGTCTAACTAAGCTTCTATCGTGTCCCATATACGTTCTCCCTATGTAATTTTATCAAGATAATCTTGATTTGTAATCATTATATCCAAAGTTTTTTATAATTTTATAATTATTATCTTTAGTTTTTATAACAATTGATGGTAATTTTATACCATTAAAAGTGGTTGTTTTTACCATTGTATAATGAATCATATCTTCTAAAATTATCTTATCACCCACTTTTAAAGGTTCATCAAAAGAGTAATCTCCAATAATATCTCCAGCCAAACAAGTATTTCCACCTAATCTATATGTATATTTTTTCTCAAATGCTACTGCACTGTTTCTAATCATTGCACGATATGGCATAGCAAGAGTATCAGGCATATGAGCTTCTGCGCTTGTATCAAGAATTGCTAAATCCATTCCATTATTAACAATATCAAGCACAGTTGCTACTAAATAACCAGTTTGCCAAGCAACTGCTTCACCTGGTTCCATATAAACTTCAAGATGAGGATATCTTGATTTAAAATCTTTTAAAAGATTAATTAATCCCTCAACATCATAATCAGCTCTTGTAATATGATGACCTCCTCCAAAATTTACCCATTTTAATTGAGAAAAATATTGAGAGAAATTTTTTTCAAAATTTGTTAAAGCACCCTTTAAAGCATCTACATTTTGTTCACAAAGTGCGTGAAAATGGAACCCTTCTAGATATTGTAGTTGTGATTCATCAAAATTTGCTTTTGTAATACCAAGTCTTGAATTTGGAGCACAAGGATTATATAAATCTACTTCAACACTTGAATACTCAGGATTTAATCTAACTCCTAAAGATACTTTTTTAAAAGCTTTATCTTTATATCTTTTTAACTGATTAAATGAGTTAAATACTAAATGATTTGAGATAGATATAATTTCATCTATCTCTTCATCTTTAAAAGCTGGACTATATGTATGAACTTCTTTTCCAAACTCCTCTTTCGCTAAAAGTGCTTCATGAAGACCAGAAGCACAACAACCTTTAAGATATTTTTTACATAAATCAAAAGTTGAATGCATAGCAAAACCTTTTAAAGCTAAAAGAATTTTAACTCCTGTTTCATCTTGAACTCTTTTTAAAAGTTTTAAATTTTTTTCTAAAAGTTCCTCTTCACAAACATATGCAGGGCTTGGAAGCTTTTCAAAACTATCAATAATCTCGTAATTTTTATTCATAACTATTTCACATCAAGTTCAAGTATTTTCCAAGGAAGACCTTGAGTCATTAGCTCATCCATAAATGGTTTTGCATCAAACTCTTCTATATTAAATACACCTTTGTTTTTCCAAATACCTTTATATAAAAGTTTTGAACCAATCATTGCAGGAACTCCTGTTGTATAAGAAACCGCTTGTGCTCCAGTTTCTCTATAACACTCTTGGTGATCACAAACATTGTAGATGTAAACTTTTCTTGGTTTTCCATCTTTAATTCCTTCAATAATACATCCAATATTTGTTTTTCCAACAGTTCTAGGACCCAAACTTGCAGGATCTGGTAATAAAGTTTTTAAAAACTCTATTGGAATGATTTTTTGTCCTTGGTGTTCTACTGGCTCAATTCCTAACATTCCAACATTTTGTAAACAATTCATATGTTGAATATAAGAGTCTCCAAAAGTCATAAAAAATCTAATTCTTTTTAAACCTTTAATATTTTTAGATAATGACTCTAACTCTTCGTGATAAAGTAAGTATGAAGCCTTTACTCCAATTTCTGGATAGTCATGATCAACTCTAATTTCAAGTGGTTTTGTCTCAATCCACTCTCCATTTTCCCAATATCTTCCATTTGCACTTACTTCTCTTAAATTAATTTCTGGATTAAAGTTTGTAGCAAAAGCATAACCATGATCACCTGCATTACAATCCATAATATCTATATAGTGAATCTCATCAAAAAGATTTTGCTCTGCATATGCACAAAATACTCCTGTAACACCTGGATCAAATCCTGAACCTAAAAGTGCCATAATTCCAGCTTCTTTAAATTGAGCATCTCTTTCCCATTGAAGTTTATATTCAAACTTTGCTTCATCTGGATGTTCATAATTTGCTGTATCAACATAATCAACTTTACATTTTGTACAAGCATCCATAATTGTTAAATCTTGATATGGTAAAGCAACATTTAAAACTAATTTAGGATTTACTTTTTCAATTAGTTTAACAAGTTCATCAACACTATCTGCATCTACTTGTGCAGTATCTATCTTTACACCTTGATTTTTCAAAATATAATCTGCTATTGCATCACATTTGCTAAGAGTTCTAGAAGCTAATGTTATTTTTTCAAAAGTATCAATATTCATAGCACATTTTACAGTTGCAACTTGACTAACACCACCTGCTCCAATTATCAAAATCCCTTTTTTGCTCATTATAAATTCTCCAAAAATTTTAATATAAACGTCATTATATCTTTTTATAGTTTTAACTTTACTTTTTTAATATTTTTGGTTACAATCTCGTTTCAATATGGGGATGACTTGGTATCGATTAGAGTAGCAAGTATTAGTTGCATGTCGGCCTGAACATGCCGTTACGCGGTTCATTTTTTTTAGACGCAAATAATACAAATTACGCTCCAGCTTACGCTAAAGCTGCGTAAGTTTAACAACTTATTGACTCGCCTTTAGGCTTGAGTCTTTGGAGACTGGCACTACAGATTCTATCTATGTAGGTAAATGCTGGTTCACAATAGATAGATTATCTTTGAGGAGTTGATTGAAACTTAAAGAGAAATTTTAAATCTTAGCTTTATAATTGCTTTTGGAAGTTGAGCTGTTATAAAGTGAAATTTTTCAACTTTGCTAAACATGTAGACGCTAATATGAGCTATTTTAAGACTGCGGTTCGATCCCGCACATCTCCACCAAAACTTAAAATCATACTATCTAAATTCTTATAACAATCCCTATAAAATAGGAATTAGTTATTCTAAATCATTCTATTACGTTCTAATATGTTTTAATACTTTCTAAGATTTTTTGCGGTATTCTTTACGGTAATAAACAATTTATTTAAAAGTGATACCGTAAAAATGCCAAAAATCGTAAAACCCCTTACTGATAAAGAAATTAAAGCATCTAAAGCAAAAGAAAAAGAATATAAGTTAAGTGATGGACAAAGTTTATATTTGGTTGTAAAAACAAATGGTACAAAATTTTTTAGATATGACTTTACTTTTGAAAATAAAAGAAAATCTATGAGCTTTGGTATTTATCCTGAAATATCATTAAGTGAAGCTAGAATTTTAAAAGATAAAACAAAAGAACTTTTAAAGCAAAACATAAATCCTATATTTGCGAAAAATTCGTCAAATAATGCAGATGATATTAATATTTTTAAAAATATATCAGAAAAATGGCTCTTAAGAATGAAAAATGATTGGGTAGAGAGTACCTATATCAAAGTTCTAAATGTACTAGAAAATCATGCATATCCATATATTGGAAATAAACTTATAAAAAATATTACAAGAACTGATATTTTAAATATTATTGATAGAATGAATAATAAAGGGTTATTTGGAAGTGCTGAAAAACTTATTTCAAATATAAATAGAATATATAAATTTGCAGTTACTTACAACTATGTTGAACACAATATTGTTGCAGATATTGATAAAAAGAATGTAATTATATCAACTAGACACAATCACTATCCTGCAATTACGAATGAAGATGAAGTAAAAGAACTAATAAATGATATTCAATCTTTTGAAGATTTGTTTAAAGCAGATATTACAACAATAGTTGCCTTAAAATTAGCTCCATTATTTGCCTTGAGACCTTTGAATTTATGTTCACTTGAATGGAGTGAAATAAATTTTGAAAAAGAGTATATAGATATTCCAGCAAATAAAATGAAAATAAAAAAAGATTTTGTTTTACCATTATCGAAACAAGGCATTGAAATTTTAAAATCTATTGAACCATTTTCAGCTCATAAAAGTAAATATGTATTTCCTTCCCCCTACTTCAAACCTTAAACATATAAATGATGCAACAATTAACCATGCACTAAAAAAACTAGGCTATAAAGATAGACATTGTAATCATGGATTTAGAAGTACGTTTTCAACAATCACTCATGAAAAAGTAAAAGAACATGGATTTAGTAGTGATATTATAGAATCTTGCTTAGCTCATGAAGAACAAAATCAAGTTAAAGCTTCATATAATAGAAGCTCTAAAATGAAATATTTTGAAGAAAAAAAAGAGTTAATGCAATGGTGGGCTGATTGGTTGGATAATTTATAGTCTTTTATAGTATGATAGTTTTTTTAGTTAAAAGAAAGGTATAAAATGAAAGAATATAGTTTATCAAATGTTCATAATGATTTTGATGGCTATAATAAGCTTGTAAATTTTTATTCTGAATATAAAGATGAATTTTTAGAAGATATTAAATTAAATATCAATATATGGTTTGATGCAAATTTATGTTCAGTGCTAGGTTCAATAGTAGATAAATTTTCTGAATCACTTAATTCTGTTAATTTTATGCCATCTGATAATATACAAATAATTTTACAAAAAAATTCTTTTTTGTCACAATTTGGATATTCTTCTTTATCTGATACATATCATACAACAATTAAATATTTAAAACTAAAAACCACAGATGGAAGATTTTTTTCAGATTATGTTGAAAATCAATTATTAATAAGAGAAGAATTCCCAACTATGAGTGATGCAGTACATGAAAAGATAAGTCAATCTATTTATGAAATGTTTGTTAATGCACAGATACATAGCGAAACTAGTCATATATACACATGTGGACAATATTTTCCTGCAAGAAATACATTAGACTTTACTATTGTTGATACAGGTATAGGTTTTGCTGGTAGAATTAAGAAAAACTTTGATTTAGAAATTAGTTCAAAAGAGGCAATCATTTGGTCTCTTAAAGATGGGAATACAACAAAAAAAGATGTTTCGGGAGGAATTGGATTGGCATTACTTAAAGAATTTATTTCACAAAATAATGGTAAAATACAGATTATAACTGGAAATTCTTTGTATCAAATGTCTAATAGGATTGAAGATTTTTTAACATTGGATAATTTTTTCGATGGAACAATTATAAATATGTCATTTAAAACTGATGATTCAACATCTTATACATTTGTTGATGAATTAGATGATGAAGATATATTCTAAAGGAATGGAAATAGTATGGATGAAATTAAAGTTAATGTTTTTAATATTGTAGGACAAGGGAATTGTACATTACCTGAAGATGGAGATAAAGTATTTCAAATATTACAAAAAGCATTAAATGAAAATAAGAGAGTTGTAATTTCTTTTAAAAATGTTGATACAATTACTTCAGCTTTTTTAAACAATGCAATTGGAAAACTTTATAATAGTTTTGAAGAAAAAAAAATTAAAGATTATCTATCTACTGAAGATATGTCTTCAAGTGAAAAAGTTCTTTTAAAAAGAGTAGTATCAACAGCAAAGAATTATTTTAAAGATCCTGACAGGCTAAAAGCTTCTGTAAAAAGGATACTTGGAGAAGTTAATGAATAATAGATATGATGGATCAGTGACAAGTTCATTAACAAATAAAAAAATTTTCTTTGATGCAAATATTTTAATATATCTTTATTGGTCTACATCATCAGAATGGGAAAATAAATATGCAAAAATTTATGATGATTTAAATGTTCCTGAGAATGATTTTATTGTAGATTTTTTAGTTATTTCAGAATTTATTAATAGAGCACTGAGATTGGATTATGATATATATTTAGATGAAAATGGTTTTAATTCTAGAGAAATATCATTTAAAGATTATAGAAATTCTACTTATGGACAAGAAACATTATCTGATATATATGAATTAATAAAAGAAATCTTAGAAAATTTCACTGTAATAGAACAATCGTATTCTAATATAGATATTGAATCAATGATAATTGTTGATAATTTAGATTTTACAGATAAAGCAATAGTAAAGATATGTGAAGTAAATAATTATATACTTTTAACTAATGATGGAGATTTTAAAGACTCAAATATAGATATTATTAGTTGTAATTCTTATTTGAGATAAAAATAGAAGTAAAAATGTTTTAGAATTTTAACTTTGTCTATATATTGAAAACCTATTTTATCATTTATCATATTTTTTCTTTAGATTTTTATTCTATCAAAATATAAGTATATTAATTAATACTAATAATATTTATATAAAATTCATTAGTATTAAGTTCCAATTCTGAAGCTTACTCCAAACTTAAGACATTGATATAATTTGACCATATTCTTTGAAATATTTACCAATAATACCTTTTTTGTAATGTACAAAGAATTTTTGAAAGAAGTTTGATCTGTCAACACTTTATAGGACAAAAAAAGATTAATTTAACTAACCATTTCTAAACGTAACATTTTATCTTCAAATTCTGTTGGTGACATATATCCATTTGATGAATGTAATCTTTGTCTATTG
>Ga0265295_1000718_pt1 | contig 63982 bp, 56 predicted proteins | sample Munlansysbiofilm_FD_192503 | JGI IMG/M metagenome (GOLD analysis project Ga0265295, IMG submission 192503) | Leachate microbial communities from a municipal landfill in Southern Ontario, Canada - Methane capture system biofilm | ecosystem: Engineered > Solid waste > Landfill > Unclassified ... | reverse complement strand
ACTCCGCGGCTGTTCCTTGGCCCGAGGTGGGTACAGCTTGCACCCGCTCTTTTCGCCCCTCTTCGGCTTGCGCCGCTTCACTGCCGGCCCAGGGACTCTCGGACGGATCGGAGGGATCGAACGGATCAGTTCGGTTGGCTGGGACCTGGCCGCTGACGATGGCAAATTTTTTCGGCGGCGTTTCCTCATGGATTTTCCCGATCGGTACGATCGGTCTGATCCGTTCGATGGCGCAATCATTTTCCCTTCTCCAGGAGCAGTTCGTCCAGGCTGGCGCGGGCCACGTTGGTCAGGTGGATTTCCGAGGCGCCGCTGGTGGCCCCGGCACGGTTGTCTTCGGCAATGTTCTGACGGCCGCTGCGCGCCGCCTGAACCATCCGGTCCCGGGTGCGCGAGGGCGGATCGATGACGCGTTGGCAAGAGGAGACCGTGGCGGCGTAAATCAGGGTGGCCGTTTGAAAACTGTGCAGCCGCCGATAGCCGTCCCCCGGTCGCAGGCGGTGATTCGGATCGGATTTTTCAAGCAAATGGGGTCGTCCCGGCGACATCGGAAGGCCTCCCGGGTTCATGGCGTTTTGTGGCGCTTTCTGAAACACAAAACCCCACCCTCTCGAAGGAAGGTGGGGTTTTTTTCTCAGCCGTTTTGCATTTCTGGCTCCTATTTTAATGTCCTTTAAGCCCATACAGCCGACGATGGGAAGATGTCAACCCTTGATCGGGATTATGATGAAAATGAATATTAAAATTGTGGCGGGAATCGGCAGCGGCGGACGGGGAGAATGCGGCCGGGGTGGGCTTCAAGGGCGCAAAAAACCTTTCGCATTCCGTTTTGCGTTGAGTTTCATTAAGGGATAGAGGCGCTTGGCCGCTGTCCACCGGGTCATCTCCGTTCCAGGTCGAATATCCGCTGGAGAATGGCCCGGCTGGCGGCATAGGCAGCCTCCAGGCCGGTGAGCCCCAGCCTGGTGCTCAGCAGGCTGGGCCGGATATTGTAGGGGGTGTCCGACGTGTACAAAAGCACCCCCAGGCTGAAGTGCCGGGGCAGGGGCAGATCCAGATCGCTGTTGAACGGGGGATCAGTTTTCGTGAAATGTTTGTAAAGCGCACCGATGTAGGGCCCCACCTCCATTTCGATGCCGGTGAAGTCATCGCGTATCAGGGTTTTGAGCGTCTCTCGGCCGTGCAGAAAGGTGCCCCGCACCGTGATGCAGCGCTGGTCGTCGAAGGCCGCGATTCTGCGGAGATACGGCGTGATCCGCCGGATGGAGATGGTGTTGTGAAAGTGGTAGCGGTTCCCCGTGTGACCGTCATGGACCTGGGCCGGTACCATGATGTCCCCCAGCCGGCCCACCACCGCGGCCGATTTGCCCAGGATGAAAACCCCCCGAAGCCCCTTGAAACGCGCGCAGGCCCGGGAAAGCAGATGCTTGGCGGCCAGTCCCAGAGGATATTCCAGGTTGATCACCCAGGTGCGGCTTTGCGCCAGCGCCGGGGGAAGATTGAGAAGGGGATCGATGCGGGAGGCGCTTAGCCGGTTCAGCTCTATCTTCTGGGCCTCGATCCGAGGATAGGTGTCGGGGCAGTACCGGGTAAGCCCCGCGGCTTCTTCATTTTCAAGCTTTTCCACCGCGGCCGCCGGGACCTGGTCCAGGTAATGGCGCAGTGCATAGTAGAGCAGGTCCGTGCTGTTTCGATCCGGGTCCCTTCGATCGTCCGCCCAATTTCGTCGCAGCCCCTCGGGGTTGTGTTCATGGAGAAAATCGACGATTTGTCGCTCGCGTTGGGCCGCGAATCCCGAAATCAGATTGGCCAGACCGTGGTTGTTGCTCGAAACGATGTAAATCGGCCTGTCTTCATCGGCATTGATGCCGAAGCGCGCCGCCACGTTGTCCCACCACCGGGCCGCGGCTTCATCAAAATACCGGACGTCCAGGGGCAGGCGTTGAATGGTGAAAGAGAGGGGGGCCGCGGCCAGGCCCGCGAATTTAAAATCCCAATCATCGGGCCACACCCGTTGCAGCAGATCCCAGTCGGCCCGTCCCAGATGAAGTGCCCTGCGGATCTGCTCTCCGGCAAGGGATGCCACCGTGTCCCCCCTTGCCAGGGCCTTGCCGAGGCTGCTTTGGTGCAACAGTCCGTGCATCTTGTTCCACTCGACCTGAAAGGCGCACAACGTCGGCACAAGATCGTCCAGGTCGCTGATGCTGTGGACAAAAACGGCGAGAATGGTTCCGCCGTCATAATGGTACCGTCTCCGCCTGGCCCGGCTCTCGACCCCGCGCCAGGTGGAAACACCGGGATAGCCGGCGCCGGCGAACACTTCCTCGTCGGGCGCGATCAACACCCTTTCGACGCGGTTGATGCATTCAGGCAGGCGCAAGGCGGCGTAAAGGAAGGCCGATATGTCCGGCTGGCTGTCTTTTGCGCGGCGATGCAGGCTGGAGTCGAAACTGACATGGTGAGGGGCCAGATCCCCGACGGTCAGTTCCCTGAAAGTTTCAAGACGGTCGCCATAGGACATGACGTAGGCCCCCAGGGCGGAGGCCTGCGTGCTGGTGGATTTAAGCCTGGAAAAATAGTTGCGCAACGATGAAGACATTTCCAAATGACCTGAAAACACGCCGCTTCAGTGCCGGAAAGTTTCGAAATAAAACAGCAAGATCAGGGCCGCCATGCCCAGGGGAAACAGCATGAGCGGAATCTGACGGATTTTGCCGCAGGAAACCTTGATCACGATCCAGCTCAGGATGCCCCAGATGGCGCCCTGGGTGATGGAACCGGCAAACGGCATCATGATCATGGACATGAAAAAGGGGGCCGCTTCGTCGAAGCGCTCCCATCGCACGTAAATCAACGGTTTGAGCATGAATATGCCGGAAAGCACCATCACCGGCGCCGTTGCTTGGGCCGGCACCATGGACAGCAACGGCGAGAGGAACAGAAACGGCAGAAACAGCACCCCCGCCGTGACGGCGGTGAGACCGGTGCGGCCGCCCGCCCGGACGCCGGTGGACGATTCGATGAACACCGTAGCGGGGCTGGCCCCCAGGACACCGGAAAGCGCGACCCCGGCGGCATCGGCCTTCAAACTGCGCTGAAGCGCCCGGGGCTCGCCGTTTTCATCCACCAGATCGCCGGCTTCCCCTACGCCGGCACAGGTTGAAAAGGTGTCGAAAAAGCAAGAAAAAACCAGCACGAACAAAAACGGCCAGGCGCCGGGCCTGAGGGCGCCGATGACATCCATGTCAAAAAGGAGGCTAAGATCCGGCGGCGCCCACCATCCCTGCCAGGAGGCCAAGACAGATGCGCCGTGGGTCATGATGGCGGCATCCCCCCACAGCCGGCCGATGGGCCAGGCCATGGCGGTGCCTGCCGCGATGCCGAGGATAAAGGCGCAGGGAACCTTGCGGCCCACCAGTATGGCGGTCACCGCGAACCCGGCCAGAAAACTGAGGGTGACTTCGTTCATGTCGCCCAGCGTCAATCCCCCCGATTCTCCCACGGTTATAAACCCGGCGGCCTTAAAACCGAGCATGGCGATGAAGAGGCCGATCCCGCCCGCCATTCCATATCGGAGCATTCGGGGAACCCCGGCCGCAAGGCGCCGACGCCGGTCGCAAACCAGCAGGACCAGCAACAACACCCCTGACCAGAAAACACAGCCCAGGGCTGTTTGATAGGTCATCGCTTCGCTACGCACCACCGCCGCCACGAACAAATGGTTGAGGCTCATGCCCGGGGCCACCAGCAACGGATTGTTGCTGTAAAGGCCCATCAGGATGCTGCTGGCGGCGGATACCAGAATCGTGGAAGTCTGCACCGCCTGGAAGGGCAGGCCTGTCTGAGCCAGAACGGATGGATTCACCACAATGATGTACATTGCCGCCAAAAAACTCGTCAGCCCGGCGGAAAGCTCAGTGAAAACATTCGTTCCGTTATTGTCCAGGTCGAAAAAATCTTTCATCGCTAGATACCATCAATTTCTTTGTTTTAAGAATATTTAAATTTCTACAATCGAATGGCCGGGATGTCAATCTCAGGCAGATAGCGGGAAACCATAACGAATATTAAAACAGGGTGAATTCGGGATGGTTCATCGGACTATTTCTCGATGATCCGTTGAAGTATTTTTCAAGTTCAGATAAATGTATCAACAGTTTCACAGGCTCGAACAGTCCTGAGTCGATAAAAGTTCTTGCCGCTTTTTTCCCAATAGCCGGCATGCAGCGGGAGAAACGCAGATGGATCCCAAACAGCGCGATGTGGTTGCCGGCGTTGCCCAATACCGTTGCCGGCGCCTTTGCCGCCGGGTGGCTGTTTTCCATTCGGTTCTGGCCATCGGAAAGCGGTTGCTCCCGGCGTTGCTGGCGACCCTGGGGCTGCTTTGCATGGCCGCCGACGCTCCGGCCACCCAGCCGATAAAGCTGTTTCGCATCGGCACGGGCGGTGCCACAGGGGTTTATTATCCCCTGGGGAAGCTCATCGCCCTGGGCTTGACCGGGGAAAAATCCGCCGGTGGGGATCGGTTTGACGAAAATCGGGGAATCCCCGGTTACATCGGGGTTGCCCAAAACTCGGCCGGGTCGGTGGAAAACGTGCGCGCCATCGTCCGGGGCGACATCGAAGCCGGATTGGTCCAGGCCGATGTGGCCGCGATGGCCCACCGCGGCGAGAACGTCTTCAGCGCTGAACCGGCGCGTTCCCTGCGCGCCGTTGCCAGCCTCTATCCGGAAAAGCTGCAAATCGTCACCCGGGCCGATGCCGCGATCCGCCGTATCGCGGATTTCAAGGGGAAACGCATCTCCATCGACGAACCGGGCTCCGGCACCCTGGCGGTCATGGAGGTGGTTTTGGCGGAGCACGGATTGCGGGAATCGGATTTTTCCCCGGTTTACCTCAAACCCGTCTTCACGCTGGAAAAGACCCTCCGGGGCGAACTGGACGGATTTGCCATGATGGCCGGGGTTCCCATGAAGGCGGTGTTGCAGCTCTCCGCCGTCGAGTTGTTCATGGTGCCGGTGGATCCGGCAGCGGCCGCCCGGATTCATGCCCGGACCCCTTACCTGGTTCCCGGCATCATCCCCGGGGGGACCTATCCGGGCATCGCCGCCACCCCGACCCTTGAGGTTTTCGCCATGCTGGTGGTGGACGCATCCCGTGACCAGGAGCTGGTCTACCGGGTGACGCGTTGCCTGTGGAGTGAGCGCACCGGCAGCTTGCTGAAGGCGGGCCACCCCCAGGGGGTGGCCATTTCCCTGGACAATGCCTTGAGGGGCGTCTCGATTCCCCTGCACCCAGGCGCCGAACGCTTTTACCGCGAAATCGGGCGACTACCTTAAAATAAACACTCGAACGACAATGAAACGGTCTGCACCGCCGCTGAACATTCTTTCCTGGATCGGCATGATGCTGGTGGTTGCCGTGGTGGCCACCACCGTTGTCTGGACCAATATTACCCTGCGGTCGCTGGGAAAGGATGTTCCGGACAACCTGCTGCAAGAAATCAACGACTTGTCCGTCACCCTGGAAACTCTTTCCGACGCGGTCAGGTTGGCGGAGGTGGCCCGGGTCTCGCCGAGTGATCGTCACCTCGAAGCGCTTCGGCGCCAGATCCGGATCGTCTACGCCAGCGTCTTGAACCTGCGCGAGTCCTACGTATTTGACAACATGATCCAGGCCTCGGCCTTCCACGCCGCCGTTGCGCCGGCCGTTGCCGACGTGCAGAGTTGGTTGGACGAAGGGATATCCGGCTACGGCCCGGAGTCGGATACCACCGTTGCCATCGTCGCTGCGCGTATCGGCGAGGCCTCCGCCAAGGCCAGGGCCATGTACCGGAACTCTTTCCAAACCGCTCGCAACATCCTCGATCGGCAACGGTCGCGTCTCGAACGGTTCCTGTTCGTCGTCAACCTCCTGTTTATCCTCACCATCCTCATCACGTGGCTGCTGGTGGCCCTGATGAGCTATCAGCAGCGGTTGCGGCGACGCGAGCTCCAGCACAACGAAGCGCTCCAGGAGGCGCGCCAATCGCTTCAGCAAGGCGAGGAACTGCAACGCCGGTTGGTGGCCGCGTTGCCGGATTTGGTGATCCGTACCGATCTTGACGGCACGATTCGCTTCGTCAACGATGCCGCCCTGACCCTGAGCGGTTACGGGCAGTCGGAGGTCCTGGGGCAGAACATGTTGCGCTTCATCGCCGAGGCGGACTTGCAGCGGGCCGAGGAAAACACGCTGCTGATGATGGCGCGCTCGTTGGGGCCCATCGAATACAGCCTCGTGATGAAGGACGGGATGCCGCGGCGCTTCGAGGTCAACGGTGAAGTGCTGCGCAACCCGGATGGCACCGCTTTCGGGATGGTCTATGTTTGCCGGGACATCAGCGAGCGGGAGCGCATGATGGAGGCGCACCGGCAACTCCAGGAACGGCTGCATCGCGCCGAGAAGATGGAAGCCCTCGGCACCTTGGCCGGCGGGGTGGCCCATGATCTGAACAATGTGCTCGGGGTGCTGATGGGCTACTCGGAGCTGATGTTGATGGAAATCGCCGAAAACGATCCGCTGCACGAACACGTCACCAACATCCTGGATTCCAGTCAGCGGGGCGCGGCCATCATCCAGGACTTGCTGACCCTGGCAAGGCGCGGCGTGGCCGTGAGCCAGGTGGTCAATCTCAACACCCTGGTGGGTCACAGCCTCGAAACGCCCGAATTGCAGAATCTGAAGCGGTCTTTTCCCCAGATTGACATTCGAACCGAACTCAACCGGGAACTGCTCAACATCAAAGGCTCCCCGGTGCATCTGACCAAGGCCGTCATGAACCTCGTGTTCAACGCCGTGGAGGCCATCGAAGGACCGGGGCGGGTGACGGTGAGAACCGATAACCGGTACCTGGATCGTCCCGTGGGCGGGTACGACGCCATGAAGGAAGGCGACTATGTCGTGCTTGGGGTGAGCGATACCGGTTTAGGGATTGACGAAAAGGATTTGGCGAAGATCTTCGAGCCGTTTTACACCAAGAAAGTCATGGGGCGCAGCGGAACCGGTCTCGGCCTGGCGGTGGTTTGGGGAACCGTCAAGGACCACGAGGGCTACGTGGACGTGCAAAGCCGGACCAGCGGCGGCACGACCTTCACCCTGTATTTTCCGGCCACCCGGGAAAGCGTGCCGCAGCCCGAACAGGCAATTCCGGCTGAGGCCTACGCCGGCAGGGGCGAGTCGATCCTCGTGGTCGACGACGTGGCCTCCCAACGGGAGCTGGCCCGGCAGATGCTGGAAAAGATCGGCTACGTGATCGAGACCGCTTCCGGCGGCCAGGCGGCGGTGGATCTTCTGGCCGCCGGCCGGCGGTTCGATCTCGTGGTGCTGGACATGATCATGGATCCGGGTATCGACGGATTGGAAACCTACCGGCGCCTCCACCGTCTTCGCCCCGAGCAGAAGACCATCATCGTCAGCGGTTTCTCCGAAAGCGACCGGGTCAAGCAAGCCCAGGCCCTGGGGGCCGGGCCCTACCTGCGCAAGCCGTATCGCCTTGAGCAGCTCGGCACGCTCATCCGGGAGGTCCTCGACCGCCGTTGATCCCGGCACTTGGTCAAGCAGCGCGTTTCCGTCTCGCAAGTCGCCCTCTGGCGGAAAACCCCGTTGGGGAAAAATTCCCCGGTGGGGCATTTTTCCCCATTTCTTTGTCCGCATTTTCGTTTACCTTGACTTTTCAGATACCCGGATAATTTTCGTCCTCTGATTTGTCAGATCGATAACCGTACAGTTTCATGCGGCATCTTTTGTCACCCACGTTTACGGGGGGGGTACCAAACGGCACCTATTCTGCATAATGCCGTGACGCAATGATCCAAAATTTTCATCCCCCACTGGACTCGATCCGTTGCACCCCAACGGCGTTGGAAAGAAAAATTGTCATGACACTGCGCCTCAAGCAAAAAAACATCGACCGGCTCTTACCCACGGACATCCTTTTTCAGACCCGCTACTGGGCCCGGGTCAAGGCACGCCTCGGCTGGAAGCCGCACGCCTTCGATATCGTCCCTTGCCAATCGGACCAGGACCTGTTGATCCTCTCCCGATCCATCGGACCGGATACCGCCACCGCCTACGTGCCCCAGGGGCCGGAATTTTCCCCCGATCCCGAAGACTACGGCACCTACCTGGAATCGTTGTCCGAATCCATCGCCGCCCAGATGGGTCGCGAGGTGGCCTTCATCCGCTACGATCTGCCCTGGGAGTCCCCCTATGCCGCCGACGTGGCGCATCAGGGCGACCGGGGTTTTCCCGAGGCCCGGATCCGCGAGCTGCGGATGAATTTCAGCACCCGCAACTGGAATCTCAAGAAAGCTCCGGTGGACATGACGGTGGCCGACACCTATGTGGTGGACATCGACTGTGACGAGGACACCCTGCTGAGCCGCATGAAAGCCAAGACGCGCTACAACATTCGCCTGGCGCAGCGCAAGGGGGTCCGCGTGACGGTGGTTCCGGCCTCCCGGCTTCCCCTTTTTTACCGCCTCTATCGTGAGACGGCGCGCCGCAACGGTTTTTTCGCAAGCGACTACCGCTATTTCGAGGCCCTTTTCGCGCCCCATGAACACTCGCCGGCGTCTTCCGAGATCGTCTTGTTGCTGGCCACCCACGGCGAGGACCTGCTGGCCGGGGCCATCATCACCATCACCGAAAAAGGCGCCTTTTTCCTCCACGGCGGCTCTTCGGCGCGCAAGCGCGACCACATGGGGTCCTACGCCCTGCAGTGGGAGGCGATCCGCCAGGCCCGCACCCGTCAATGCCGGACCTATGACATGGGAGCCGTGTCTCCGGGGAAGATTCCCGATCATGCCTTTTTCGGACTGTATCGTTTCAAATCCGGTTTCGGCGGCCGAATCGTACACCGTTGCGGATCCTGGGACTACCCCCTCAAGGAGGAGGTCTACACCCAGTTTCGCAACTGGGAAAACCTGCAAGGGGGATATGAAATCGGGTGCCGGTTGATTCCGGACCGGTGAGGCGATGCCGGCGGGCCCCGGTGCCGTGCCGGCCCGGCGAGGGGATTGTCTCTTGCCCCTGAAGGCTAGGCGGGATTGAGTTTTCCACGCAGGGTCTTGCGATCGATCTTGAGGATGGCGGCCGCCCGGGTTTTGTTTCCTCCGACGCTGGCCAGTACCTCGCGGATATAGGCCGCTTCGTTTTCGGCCAGACTGCGATCCAGGCGTGGCGGCGCGCCAACGCTGAAGCGCATGGCCGGTGGCAGATCCGGCGCTTCGATCCGCCGGCCCTCGGTCATCAGCACCATCTTTTGCACCAGGTTTTCCAGTTCACGGACATTTCCCGGCCAGGGATATTTCATCATCTGGCCCAGCGCCTCGTCGCTGAAGGTCGGGATTTCACGGCCCAGTTCCTTGGCGAATTTGGCATGAAAATGGCTGACCAGCAGCAGGATATCCTCCCCGCGGTCCCGCAAAGGGGGTAAGGCGATGTCTATGACATTGATCCGGTAGTAAAGATCCTCCCGAAACATTGTTTTCCCGATCAATTGCGGCAGGTCCTTGTTGGTGGCGCAAATCAGACGGGTGTCCACCCGGATCGGGTGGCTGGAGCCGACCTTGTATATGGTTTTTTCCTGAATTGCCCTCAAAAGTTTGGCCTGCATGGCCAAGCTCGCATCGCCGATTTCATCCAAAAAGAGGGTGCCGCCATCGGCGATCTGAAAAAAGCCGCCGCGGCTTTGGCCGGCGCCGGTGAAGGCACCCTTGGCATGGCCGAAAAGTTCGCTTTCGATCAGGTTTTCCGGAATGGCCGTGCAGTTCACCGAAACGAAGGGTGCCGAGCCACGGGGGCCGGCGTAATGAATCGCCCGGGCCACCAGTTCCTTGCCGGTACCGCTTTCACCGCAAATCAACACGTTGGCGTTGCTGCCCGCCGCCCTGCGGATCATCCTGAAGACGGCTCCCATGGTCGCCGAGGCACCGACGATGCCATAGGTTTTTTCCCCCTTCGGCTCGCGCCGGGCCAGCCGTTTGCGCGCCAATTTGTCCAGGATGGTTTCCACCGCCGTCAGCAGTTCTTTTTCGGTGAAAGGTTTGGCCAGGTAGTGCTCGGCGCCGGTTTTGACGGCGGCAACGGCCCCCTCGATGGAGGGATAGCCGGTGATCATCATGACCTCTGCCTCCGGGACGTTCTGGCGCACGTGGCGAACCAGTTCCAGGCCACTGATTTTCGGCATCCGCAGATCCGTGATCACCACGTCGAAGGTGGAATGGGCCAGTGTCCGCAGGGCCTCTTCGACGTTTTGACAGGTGTGCACCGCGTAGCCGGCTTCCGTCAGCAGGGTCTGGATCACTTCCCGGGCATCCTCGGCGTCGTCCACCACCAGGATCCTGTACGGGTTGGCCTTATCGGGTTTCGTCATTGATACGCGCCTCCGGGCCGGCCACCGGAAAGGTCAGGGTAAAGGTAGTGCCCCGGCCCTCGCGGCTGGTGACGGCGATGGTTCCGCCATGGGCCGACACGATACCGTGCACCACCGATAGTCCCAGACCGGTTCCCGAATTCACATCCTTGGTGGTGAAAAACGGCAGGAAAATCTGATCAATGGTCTCCGGTGCCATGCCGATGCCGGTATCCCTGACCGTCATGGTGATCCCCGCGGCGGTTTTGCCGGTTTCCACGGTCAAGGTGCCCTCCTCGGGCATGGCGTGAATGGCGTTGATCACCAGGTTGACCAGGACTTGGGTCATTTGGGAGGCATCGGCGTCGATGGGCGGTAGAAAAGGATCGAGAAGATAAATGAACCGGATGCCGGGATGATCGAATCGGGGGACGATGAAGCCCATGGCGTCCTCGACGAGCCGGTTCAGATCGACCCTTTCCCGGCGTGAGGGCACCGGAGCGCCGAAGAGCATCATTTTCTTGATGATTTCCCGGGCGTGGAGGCACGACTGAATGATCCGGTCCAGGTAACGCGTGGCGGTTTGGGGCGATTCAATTTTCTTGATGGCCAACTGGGCGAACCCGAGAATGCCGACCAGGGGCTCGTTGATTTCATGGGCCATCCCGGCCGTCAACTGACCGATCTTGGCCAGGCGATCCGCATGCCTCAGCTGGTTTTCCAATTCGGCCTTCTTTTCATTGACGAGTTTGGTTTCGATCAGCAGGGCGCTCTGGCGGGCGATGGTCTGGAGCAGTTTCTGCTCCTCGGGCAAAAAAGGCGTGCCGGATCCACTGTCGCAGCCATCGTTCTGGCGGTAAAAGACCTCGATCACGCCGCGTCGTCGGCCTTCGATGGTGAGACTTTCCTGCATCCCGTGCCTCGATTCGAAAAAGGGTGTGCTCATAAACCCCAAATCGTCGAGCATGATCCGGGCACAGACATTCTCCGGATAGTGAAAGGCCGGCGGCAGGACGCCCACCACCGCCTGCAGCACCTGTTCGATGGTCATTTCCGAATGGGCAACAATCTTGGCAATCTCGTAGAGGCAGGTGAGCTCCTTGTTGCGCTCGATGAGGTTCTTGCGCTCTTGGGTGTCATCTCTGTCGGCCCCATCCACCCTAGCCTGGTGTGGTTTTCTCGTCATCTGCTTGCCCGCCGCCTGTTGAAAATAAAACAATCTATCATATGAAGGGGTTAAGATCAAAGCGGGTTAATCGGACCGGAGCGGGGCGGAACCATTTTCTCCGGTGAGATCCGGGATGCGAAAGAAGCAGTACCAATTGCTGGAACGATTGCTGAAACGTGCCGCGAGCCATTGGATCGGTACCTTTGACGCCGTGTGACGGCCAGCCAGGGCGCCGAGGCGCATGACCATGGCGACCGCGCAAAAAATCAGAATGCCGACGGAAAAGTACCATTGCAATGTCATTTTGATGGCAAACCTCCCTTGTTGCCGGTGGGCCTGTTTCAAGGCCTGCCCGATGCGATGTGATAGCCAAGGAGACCCGCCTGAACCAACGGGTTCAGGCGGCGCTGAGATTCATCAGGTGGTTGTGGAGGGTGTGCTTTATTGATCCCACCAGGGCGTTGGGAAAATTAAAGCTGCCGATGGCCCAGGGGGAGCCTTCGGTTCCGTGGCAACCTGAAAAAAGAGTTAAGCGGCCGGTGGCAGGGGGGCCGTCGTCATGGTTTCCTTGATTTTCCGGTAGACATCCGAAAATAGAAGCAATCCGATGATTTCCGACTTTTCCAGCACGAAGAGGGAGCCGTGGCGCGAAACGACAAAAACATGGAAGGCCAGATCCATTTTGTCGTCCGCCGCCACCATCTGATCGGCGGCCGGCATCTTGATAAAATCACGAATCTTTATCTGATTGGCCCTGCGCCAGAGTTCTCTCAGGGGTTCGTGCCACAGACGATAATCTTTTCTTATTTCTTCGAACGAAGATCGAATCAAGAAGTAGTATGGGTAGGATTTCAGTCCATCGATGGATTCGTAGTTGGGCTCCAGCCCTTTTACGACATCCATCGGAGATAATTTTCCGATGATTTTCCAAGGTTCCTTATAAACAAGAAGAATTCGTTCTGGCGCATTGCCTGATTTGTATTGCCAATCCGCATTCTCCAGTGCTTCCACGGCCTCGTAGAAAGTCGCCTCGCTCGATATGCGGGGAAATTCCGCAATGGGCCGCATCAGTTCGCTTACGCTCATTTTTTCCATATTCGGCTGCCCTCCTTTTACCCGCCGGGATGCCCCAACCGTCCGCTGTCTTCAAAACTGAGGATTTTTTGCTTTCGCGCGATATGACGGTAAATTGCGTTTGCCGTGCCGGATAGAGATGCATGATGCGTGCCATAAAAAGCTTGCGGTGGCGGGAGGAAAGGAAAGGGCTTGATGGCCGCTTGCATCGCGCAAGCGGCCATTTGACATACCGTCAAGCGAAACCGTTTTCCTTGTGCTTCCGGGCGATGGTTTCGGCCATCTGGTCCAGTTTTTCAAAAACATCCGGCGAGGGCTTCCCCTTGCACAGCACCGGATCGAGCACTTCGACCTTGAGGTTGGGAATCATGCCGGCCAGGGTTTCCACGGTTTTGCCCCCCCAGCCGTAGGAGCCGAGGATCGACAGAAACTTGGCCTTGGGGCGCAGGGCATTGGCCAGCAGGGTGGCGTAGGCCGCCAGGGGATGAGGGCCGGTGAGCACCGTGGGCGTGGCCACGATCAGCGTTCCCACGTCCACCAGGGCGATGGCCAGCTTGCCGATGTCGGTCACCGCCAGGTTGAACAGCTCCACCCGTACGCCCCGGTCCACCAGGGCGGCGGCCAGATGATCGACCATGCGGCGCGTGCTGCCGTGCATGGAAACGAAGGGAATGACCACCGTGTTGTGGGACGGCCCCTCGACCCAGTCGCGGTAGGCCTCCACGATCCACGCCGGCTCATCGTAGATCTGGCCGTGGCTCGGAGCGATCATGCGGACATCGTAGCCTTCCAGCTTGGCGATGTTCTTTTGGATCACGCCGCGAAAGGGCATCATGATTTCGGCGAAGTAGCGCTTGGCCGCCTCGTAGACGCGCCCCTGGTCGGTGACGAACAGGTCCGAGGTGGCGATGTGGGCCCCATAGAAGTCGCAGGTAAAGAGGATGCGGTCCTCCTGGAGGTAGGTCACCATGGTTTCCGGCCAGTGAACCCAGGGGGTGTGGATGAATTCAAGGGTTTTGCCGCCCAGGGCCAGGGTTTCCTTGTCGGCTACGGTGACGAAGACCGATTCCGGCAGGGTGAACAGGTCCATGAGCATGGTCTTGGCCTTGGGGGTGACCACCACCTTGGCTTCGGGGTACTTTTCCAACACCCGGGCGATGGTGCCCGAATGGTCTCCCTCGGCATGTTGCGAGACGATGAAATCGATTTTGGGCACCGCCTCCAACTGGGCCATGAGGACCTCGGCCATGGGGGGGTCCACCGTGTCGATCAAGACGGTCTTTTCGCTGCCCTGGATCAGGTAGGCGTTGTAGGAAGTTCCGTCGGGAAGGGGGATGAGGGAGTCGAAGAGTCGCCGGTCCCAATCGATGGCGCCAAGCCAGAAAACATTGTCCGTAATTTGACGCATGCGCATGGATCTTGCCTCCTTGTTGAAGATGATTGGGTGGTGATGGGGATTAGCGTCCTGAAAGGAAGTGCAAAGCGGTCCGGGGCAAATGAGGACACCGCCGAACCGCTTGCAGAGAGGGCGCCGGTGAATCTACGGCAAATCGGTGTAACTGCGAAGCTCGCACTGGTTGTCAGGGCAAAAGAGATTGAGCCAGATCCCTCTGGCGCCGCCGGTCTCGGCCGCGGTGCCGCTCGGAAGGGTGATCCGGTCGCCCTCCACGGAACAGGCGCCTTCCGGGCAGAGCACTTCGATCCACAATCCCGGCTTGCCGGAGACCGCGTCCTTTTTATCCTTGGGCAAGGCGGCTTTTTCGTCTTCCGTGAGCAACCGCGCCTCGGGTATGAAAAATTTCAATCGGCTTTTCGTTTTCGTATTCATGGGACCTCCTTGTCAACTTTTTAGGGTTGCTTCTAAAAAGAACCAATAAGCACCCCGCCAGCGGTGGTCAACAGCGGCCGCATTTGCCGTAGAGTCCGAATTTGCCGCTTGCTCCCCACCGCGGAGGTCGACGCCGGAACACTTTTATGAGTATGTCTCAAGCGGTTAGATACGTATCCCGCAGGTTGTGCAGCAGTGTGTGAAAGGCCTCGTGGGTGCCCACGCCGATGCGCTCGCGTTCCAGCTTTTCGAAGGATTCGAAGAGCCGGGCGTCGGTGTCGGCATCCAGCCGGGCATCGGCCATGGGAAAAAGCACGGTGTTCTCCTTGGTGATATGGGCGTGCAGCAGGTCCACGTAGGCCTCGGCGATCTGCTGGAGATCCGCTCCGGCCGAACGGTCACCGCCCCCATAGCGCCCCCACGCCGCCTTGAGCCTGGCCACCAGTTTTCGCCCGCTTTCGTGTTCGGCGAGCAACACCCCGATGGGGCCGTTTTGACTGGCCACGCCGGCGGCCTCCAAAGCGGGGAACAGAAACTCCTCCTCCTTGCCGTGGTGGCAGGTATCGACGAAAACCGTCAGAAACTCGATGATGCCGTCCAGATGGGCACTTTCCAGGGTTTCCCCGCGGCCCGCCTTCTCAGCGATGGCCTGCATCACGCGCAGCATCAACGCGATGCCCTCGTGTTCCTGTTTCAGCTCTTCGGTCGCCTTCATTGCGGCCTCCTTTCGTCGAAGGTTTTTCTCTGTCGGTTCTGCCCCGAAACCCCCTCAGGCACCCTTGCCGAAGGGGCACAGCGGGAAACGGCACTCGGGGCAATCGAGGCACAGTCCGCCGTGGCCCAAACGGGCAATCTCGTCGCGCCCCAATCGCTCGCCGGCCAGGACTCGCGGAAGCACCAGGTCCAGGATCGTGATCCGATGGTGCACGGCGCAGGCCGGAATCCCCACCACCGGCACCCCGTCGATCTCGGCCACCATCAGCATGGCCCCGGGCAATACCGGCGCGCCGTAGTGGTCGGCCCGCCCCCCGGCCCGGCGGATCCCTTCGCGGGTGACATCATCGGGGTCCACCGACATGCCGCCGGTGGTGAGGATCAGGTCCGCTCCGGCGCCGATCAGGCGGCGGATCTCGGCGGCGATGACGTCCGGGTCGTCCGGGGCCATGGCGACCCGGAGGACCGCCGAGCCGAGTTCGGCGACCTTCGTGCGCAGGATCGCCTCAAAGCGGTCCTCAATGAGGCGGTGGAAGACCTCGCTGCCGGTGATCACCACCCCGGCCTTGGCCCGGCGCAAGGGGTTGACGGCAAAAACCCCGTTTTGCGCTGCGGCGATGGCCACGGCCTCCTGGACCACCGTCTTGCCGATCACCAGGGGAATGGCCCGGGTACCGGCCACCACCTCACCGGCCGCCACCCGGGTATGGGTGTGGCGCGAGGCGCACATGATCTCGCCGAGCCGGTTGATGCGCTCCAGGGCCTCCACCGCCACCGTGAGCAGTCCCGGTATTCGGGCCTTCAACAGCAGCTTGCCCTCCCGGGGCTCGCCCTGGAAGCCGACCCCCGGTCCGCACAGGGCGCGCGCCAAGGCCAGGGCGGCGTCGTCTTCGTGCAGGTGATCGTCATCGATGGCCAGCACGTAAATGTGGGATTTGCCCAGGCGCTGAAAATGGCAGATGTCGTCGGGGCGGATGCGGTGGCCCTTGCGAAACGCCGGCCCCTTGAATTCACCGGGGCGGATTTCGGTCACGTCATGGCCCAGTACCAGGCCGACGGCATCTTCGATCCTGACGGTGGTGTACATGGCCCATCCCTTGAAAGTTTTTTAAAAAATCGGCGGCGGTCATCCCGAACGCAGCGAGGAATTCCTGCGGCAGCGGTAATATCCGCTTCCCTGGCAGGCCAGGCAGCGCTCCCCCTGGACGGCGGCGAAGGCCTCGCCGCAATCCGGGCATAGGTTGATGCCGCCCTTTTTCTGGCGCTGGTAGAAGTCTGTCACTTGGATGGCCCGCTCCGAGAGCACCTCCGCGCCGGCCGCCAGGACGGCCTCCAGCAGCGTCTCCAGGGGCAGGGCCTTCTTGGGCGCCAGGCGCATGAACCACTGGTAGAGAACGGGAAAGGCGCGGGCCTTTTCCAGGTCGAACCAGACGCGCCAGCCGTCGCGGGTGTGCCGGTCGTAGAGGCTCAAGGCGTACTTGTCCCAGTCCAGGATCTTGAGCCAGCCGTTGCCCACGGTGCAGGGGGTGAAGAGCTGCACGGCGTCGGGCAGGCAGTGACGCGTTTCGACGATGGCGTCCGCCTCGACGCCGGGCCCCATTTGCTCCCGGGCCCGGTGGACCATGAACAGCCCCAGGACCATGCCGGGGGCCTTGAACCCGTGAAAGGCTTCGATCTCTTCCAGGCATTGGGCCAGGGGACGGCCGCAAGTTATTTTCAGGTGTTGATTCTTCATTGTTGTTTCACATCCGCATGATCATCCCATGTCGACCTAAAGGGACGTCTTCGACGCCCTGAACCCCATCAGGATCCCGTGAACCATTCCCAGGAAAGTGATGAGCCAGGCGGCCAGCGCCACATAGACGAAACCCTTGGGAATCGCCGAGATCAAGGGCGCCTGGGTTACCTCGGCCAGGCGGTGGGTACAGGCGGTATACATGCCGAGGGGAAACACCGCGCCCCAAAACAGCGGGCTGTAGCGCAGGGGAAACCGCCGATAGCCGTGCCGCCAAACGCCTAAAAGGACGAGCATCGGAATCCACCATGTGGCCGTGGCCCAGAAAAAGAAAGTGAAACCTTTCAGGAAAGGCGTCAACTCGAACAAAAAAGGCGAAGTGGCGGCACCGGCGATCAATCCGGTGCCGCCCAGCGTGGTGATGGCCACGGCCCCCATGTTGATCCAGTAGGGCGGCGTCAGGTCATGGGGAGAGAAGTGAAAGAACAGATAACGGTAGAAGATCAGCGAGATCACCCAGATGTAGAGCATCCCCCCGAAGAGCCAGGTGATGAAAGCCATGAACAGGATCGCTTCCCTGTAGATGTGCAAAAATGGGGCGATGGCGGTGCTCAGCACGGTGACGGCCTGGGTGGCCACGATGGCCAAGAGCCATCCCCCGTTGATGCCTTGAGCAATGGAGGGCTTTTCTTCCTTGGTGATCAATCCGGTGAACAAGCCGTAGATCATGCAGAACCAAAGCGCCACCGTAACGCACCACAACGCCCCGGCCACGGCGAAACGGCCGGTGAGCAGCAGGGTCTGGCTACCCAGCACCCCGGAGGCGGCCACGGCGGTGAAAAACCCCATGCCGAGGGTATGGTCGCGAAAGTCGTTGCGGAATCGCTGGGTGAAAAAAACGATCCGGGCGAGGTACATGATCCATAAAACGATGTAGGCGGCGGCGTTGATGCCAAAAAGGGCCGCTGCAATGGTATGGAACCCCTGATAGTGGGCTGCAATGGAGACGATGCCGGTGGACATCACCAGGGCGAAATAGGCCGGGTTGAGGGTTTCGACCCCGTGCACCAATGTCCCTGACGCTTGGACCTTGCCGGGCGGCAATGTTTGCCCAGGGCGCTTTCCATCGGCGCTTCCAGCGTTTTTCTTCGGTGCCATGGGCAATTCCTCCACCAAAGGTTACGCTGTTTCGGCTTTGGGATAAAAGACCGCGGTCAAGGTGCCCCCCACCATCAAGACGAGCACGGCGGTGCCTGGCAGCATGTAGGTGCGGAAGAACCGATCCGCATCCGTTTCGGTTCTCTCCCGGGCATTCGCGCCGTTGGCCGGATTGGCCGATGCGGAAGCATGCATGACGGTATTCCGGGTCACACCGGGCACCCCCGGGTCGTCTGCCGCCCATGAGATGGCCGCCGAAGTGCAAAAAAATCCCCAGATCAATGTGTTCAACAGTGACCGCGCAAGACGCCGCCCGAACCTGCCATATTCGAACCCCATCATTTTTTCTCCATCGGTGCGTGGTTCTCGGACCAGCCGCCGCGGTCAGAACTGCGTCAAGCGGCGCATCACGATGGGCCGCCGCAGCAGGTAGTAGACCGGCGCGCTCCAGATGTGCACCAGGCGGCTGAAGGGGGAAAATCCCAGTAGGGCCCAGGCCGCGGTGACATGCAGCTTGTAGCTCAGAGGCACTTCGCGCATCAGCATGGGCTCCGGGGTGAAGGTCACGATGCCGCGGATCCAGGGCGCCAGGGTGTAGAGCACGTTGTAATGGCCGAAGACCACGTTGTAGATCCCCAGGCCGCTCACCACGATCAAGGCGCCGACGGTCACGGCATCGTTGACGGTGGTCACGACCCGGACCCGCGGCTGGGTCAGACGCCGCCAGGCCAGCAGCAGGATGCCGACAAAGGCCGCCACGCCCACCGCCAGCCCGCTCCAGTAGGCCACGGTCATGTGGGCCCCGGCACTGATGCCGAAGAAATCGAAAACCCGCTGGGGGACCAGCATGCCGCCGGCGTGGCCGAAAAAGGTCAGGATGATCCCCCAGTGAAAAAGGGTGGAGCCGGCCCACAAGGACTTTTTTTCGAGAAACTCACTGGAGCGCGCCGTCCAGCCGTAGCGGTCGGTGACGTAGCGATAGGCGTGCCCCAGGACGAAGGTGGTGAGGCAAAGATAGGGAAAGACCGTGAAAACGAGCGTATAGGCAAGATCCATGGCGCTCTCCAGGTTCAGGTCAAGCGTTTTGGGAAGCCGGCCGAGGGTTCCCGTTGCCGGATGCCCCCGGCCCGGCGCAGACGCGGGCCAGCGGCGCCAGCAGGGCCGCATAGGCCGGCGCTTCGGAAGCGAGCCGCGCGACGTAGGCCGCCAATCCTTCCAGGGTCTGCCACACCGCCGCGCTGCCATCGGGCGCCGGGCAGATCGAGAGGAACTCGAGCATCAGGGGCAGGTAATCGGGCAGCTCACCAGTGATCGGCGCCCAGCCGGCCGCCGCATAGGTGCGCGCCAGGTTCGCCAGGGCCGCGGCCCGCGGCTCCGTGTCGCCCAGGGCGTGATGGGTCAGATTCAGGGTCAGGGCCGGGTTCATGTCGAAGGCGGCGGTGTATTTCTCCTGCCAGACCACGGGACCGTGGGACTTGATCTCTTCCAGGAAACCTTCCACCGCATCGGCCAAGGGGCCGGGCGGCATCCGGTTGGCGGCGGTCGCCATGGCCGGCAGGTCGGCGAAGAACGCCTCGTCCGGGTACTGCAAGAGCCGGGATACCAGGGCCAGGGCGTCGGCGGTCAGGGGGTTTTCCTTTCTCGTTTTCATCAGACGGCGTCTCCCAAGCCGCAGGCTCCCTGGCGCCGGAAGATGCCGTCATCGGTCACCGCCGGGGCCGTGGGCAGCACGAAACGTTCGGCCAAGGGCGCCAGGGCCAGCAGGCGGTAGATCTTTTCCACCGTGTCCGGATCCAGCTCCACCGCGTCGAGAAGTTTCGTATCGTCCCGGCCTTCGACCCTCCTGGAGCGCATGAACTCGCGCATGGCGCCCAGCCGTTTGAGGGCCAGGCGCACCGGCGCCTCGTCGCCCGCGGTGAGCAGGTTGGCCAGGTAGGCAACCGGGATGCGCAGCCGGTCCAGGGCGTCGACGGTCTCTTCGGATGCCACCCGGCTGGCCACCGGGCTCAACGGCGGCACGTACCAGACCATGGGCAGGGTGCGAAACTCCGGGTGCAGGGGCAAGGCCAGGCGCCACTCTTTGATCAGGGCATTGACCGGCGAATGCCGGGCCGCCGCCAGGACGTTTTCGGCGATTCCCTGGGACCGGGCGGCCCGTTGGACTTCTGCATCCCGGGGATCCAGCAGCAGGTCGAGGTGGGCCGGGTAGATTTGCCGGGGGTCGGGCGTGGCCGCGGCCGCGGTCACCCGTTCGGCATCGTAGAGCAACACGCCCAGATAGCGGATGCGGCCCACGCAACTGTGGGCGCAGAGGGTCGGCAGCCCCGCTTCCAGGCGCGGGTAGCAGAGGATGCATTTTTCCGCCCGGCCGGTCCGCCAGTTGAAGTAGACCTTCTTGTAGGGGCAGCCCGAGACGCAGTAACGCCAGCCGCGGCAGCGCTCCTGGTCCACCAGCACGATCCCGTCCTCGGCGCGCTTGTACAGCGCCCCGGACGGGCAGGAGGCCACGCAGGCCGGATTGAGGCAGTGCTCGCAGAGCCGCGGGAGCCAGAACATGAACACGTCGCGAAACTGGAGATAGGCGTCCATCTCCAGGCCGCTGAAATTCGGATCGCCGGGCCCGGTTTCGGCCAGGCCGGCCAGGTCGTCCTCCCAGTTGGGCCCCCACTTGGGGTCCATCGGTTCGCCGGTCAACTGCGAGCGCGGGCGCACCGAGGGCTGGTGGCGGCGCCGGGGGCTGTCGATGAGCCGCTGGTAGTCGTAGTCCCAGGGCTCGTAGTAGTCGTCGATGGTCGGCAGGTCCGGGTTGTGGAAGATGTTGAGGGCCTTGTGAGTCCTGCCGCCGGCCTTGAGCCGCAGGTGGACGTTTTCAAGTTCCCATCCGCCCCGGTGCCGCTCCTGGTCCTCCCACTGTTTGGGATACCCGATGCCCGGCTTGCACTCGACGTTGTTGAACCACATGTACTCGGCGCCCGGGCGGTTGGTCCACACGTTCTTGCAGGGAATGGAGCAGGTGTGGCAGCCGATGCACTTGTCCAGGTTCAACACCATGGCGATTTGCACGCTAATCTTCATACCAGTCCACCTCCCCCGCCTTGCGCACCACGATCATCTCGTCGCGCTGGGCGCCGATGGGTCCGTAGTAGTTGAAGCCGTAGCTGAGATGGGCGTAGCCGCCGATCATGTGGGTCGGCTTGACCAGGATGCGGGTGACGCTGTTGTGGGTGCCGCCGCGTTTTCCCGTGCGCCGCGCTCCGGGCGTGTTGATGAGCCGTTCCTGGGCGTGGTACATGAACGCCTTGCCCGGCGGGATCCGCGGGCTCACCACGGCCTTGGCCATCACCACCCCGTTGACGTTGAAGCATTCCACCCAGTCGTTGTCGCGTACCGCGATCTTGCCGGCGTCCTCGTCGTTGAGCCATATCGCCTCCCCGCCGCGAAAGAGGGTCAGCATGGTCAAGGTGTCCGAGTAGGTGCTGTGGATGGACCACTTGGAATGGGGGGTGAGATAGTTGAGCACGATCTCCTTGCCCGGCTCGCGCGCCAATCGCGTCGAAGCGAAGGCGTGGGCCTCCAGGGGCGGCCGGTACAGGGGCAGGTGCTCGCCGAAGTCGCGCATCCAGGGATGATCCTGGTAGAACTGGGCCCGGCCGGTGAGGGTGCGGAAGGGGACCTTTTGCTCGATGTTGATGACAAACGGCGAGTAGCGTCGGGTCTCGGATTCGATGCCGCTCCAGATGGGCGAGGTGATGATCTTGCGCGGCTGCACGGTGAGATCGTCGAAACGAAAGCGTTCCCCCTGACGGGGCGTGCTGAGATGGCGGAGCGGCATGCCGGTGCGCTTTTCCAGCACTTTCCATGACTTGACCGCTGTTTCGCCGTTGGTCTCGGGGGCCAACATCAGGATGGTCTCCGCAGCCTGCCTGGCCGTTTCCATCACCGGTCGGCCCCGGCTCACGCCATCTTCGGCCACCGTGCCGAGAGATGCCTTGAGGGCTTCGACTTCCTCGACGGCCGGCCACATGATCCCCTTGGCGCCGACGCCCACCGTTTCGGCAAGCGGCCCCAGGGCCGTCATCATCTTGTAGACGTTGGGATAATCGCGGGTCACCACCGCCAGGGCCGGCAGGGTGCGCCCCGGCACCGGTTCGCATTCGCCCCGGCGCCAGTCACGCACCTCGGCCTGGGCGATCTCGCCGGGGCTGTCGTGCATCAGGGGGGTGGCCACGAGATCCTTTTGGGGGCCGAGGTGCTTTTCAGCCAGGCGCGAAAAGGCACGGGCGATGGTTTTGAACTGCTCCCAGTTGGTGCGCGCCTCCCAGGGCGGGTCGATGGCCGGGTTGAAAGGGTGAATGAACGGGTGCATGTCGGTGGTGTTCAGGTCGTGCATCTCGTACCAGCCGGCCGCCGGCAGGGTGATGTCGGCGTACATGGCGCTGGTGGACATGCGCAGCTCCATGGTCACCAGCAGATCGAGCTTGCCTTCGGGGGCCGGCTCGCGCCAGGTGATCTCTTGCGGCCGCAGGGGGCCGTCCGCGTTGAGCACGGCGTGATCTGCGCCCAAAAGGTGCTTGAGAAAGTACTCGTGCCCCTTGCCGCTGGCGCCCAGCAGGTTGGCCCGCCACAAAAAAAGGACCCGGGGGAAATTTCGGGGATGATCCGGGTCTTCCACGGCAAAGCGCAGGTTTCCGCGTTGGAGCGCTTCCACCGTATGGGCCACCACCCCTTCGTCCGTGTTCGCCCCCGCCGCCTCGGCCTCGCGCACCAGGTCCAGCGGATTGCGGTCGAACTGGGGGTAGGACGGCAGCCACCCCAGGCGGGCGGCCACGGCGTTGTAGTCGGCCATGTGAGAAGCCGCCGGGCTCCCCGCCAGGGGCGAGAGGAGGCTTGCCGGCGCCAGGGTGTCGTAGCGCCACTGGCCGCTGGCAAAGTAGTAGAACGAGGTGCCGTTTTGCAGCCGCGGCGGCCGGAGCCAGTCCAGGGCGAAGGCCACCTGGGACCAGCCCGCCTGGGGCCGCACCTTCTCCTGGCCCACGTAATGGGCCCAGCCGCCGCCGTTGACGCCCTGGCAGCCGCAGAGGGTGGTCAGGTTGACGATGGCCCGGTAGACCATGTCGCTGTGGTACCAGTGGTTGGTGCCGGCGCCGAGAAAAATCATCGACTTGCCGCGGGTCTTCTCGGCGTTGTCGGCGAACTCCCGGGCCACCCGCAGCGCATCGGCCGCCGGCACCCCAGTGATGGCTTCCTGCCAAGCGGTGGTGCAGGGTTGGGGATCGTTTTCGTCCGCCGGATAGTCGGCGGGCCATTCGGGGGCCCCGGGCAGCGGCACCCCCAGTTGCGCCGCCATGAGGTCGAAGACCGTGGTCACCTCGAGATCGCCCCGGGCCGTGGTCACGGTTTTGATGGGCACGATGCCCGCCTTGGTGCCAGGTGCGCCGGTGTCGAAGCGCGGCAGGCGGATGGTTTGCCAGACGTCGGCCTTTTGCGCCAGGCTCAACAGGGGGTCGACGAGCTTCCCGTCGGTCTCCATGTTCAGGTTCCAGCGGCCTTCCTCGTTCCAGCGGAAGCCGATGCTGCCGTTGGGGACCTTGAACCCGTCGCCATCATAGACAACCGTTTTCCAGTCTGCGTTGTTGGTCTCCACGCCCAGGTCGGCGGCCCGCAGGAAGGGGCCGGGAACGCGGCTGCCGTCGCGGTTTTCCAGGACCACCAGAAACGGCAGGTCGGTGTAGCGCTTGGCGTAGTCGACGAAATAGGGCACCTGGCGCTGGACGTAGAATTCCTCGAAAACCACCCGGGTCATGGCCATGGCCAAGGCGGCGTCGGTGCCGGCGCGAGCCGGCAGCCAGGTATCGGCGAATTTGACCGATTCGGCGTAGTCCGGGGCCACCGCCGCCACCCGGGCACCGCGGTAGCGGGCCTCGGTGTAGAAGTGGGCGTCCGGGGTACGGGTCATGGGCAGGTTGGTGCCCCAGACGATCATGTAGCTGGATTCGTACCAGTCGGCGCTCTCGGGCACATCGGTCTGCTCGCCCCAGATCTGGGGCGAGGCCGGGGGCAGGTCGCAGTACCAGTCGTAGAAGCTGATGATCGAGGCGCCGATGAGCGACAGAAACCTGGCCCCGGCGGCGTAGCAGACCATGGACATGGCCGGAATCGGCGTGAAACCAAAGACCCGGTCCGGCCCGTAGCGCTTGATGGTGGAAATCAGGGCGGCGGCCACCATCTCGGCGGCCTCCGCCCAAGTGGCGCGCACGAAGCCGCCCTTGCCGCGATCCTGCTGAAACTGGCGGCGCCGGTCCGTGTCGCCCACGATTGCTTCCCAGGCGGCCACCGGATCGGGGGTTTCAGCCAGTGCTTCGCGCCACATTTGCATCAGGCTCGATCGCACCAGGGGATACTTGAGGCGTACCGGGCTGTAGGTGTACCAGGAATAGGTGGCGCCCCGGGGGCAGCCGCGCGGCTCGTGGTTGGGAAACCCCTCGCCGCAGGCCGGGTAGTCGGTGGCCTGGGTTTCCCAGACCAGGATCCCGTCCTTGACGTAGACATCCCAGGAGCACGATCCGGTGCAGTTGACCCCGTGGGTGGAGCGAACCTTCTTGTCATACTGCCAGCGACGCCGGTAGAGGTCTTCCCACTCCCGCTGGCCGCAACGCAGCTCGACTCGGTCGTTTGGCGCCGGTTCCGGCGGACACCCCCGGGTGGCGCCCGTCGGTCGGAAAAAACGCAGCTTGCGAAGCAACGAACCATTCGGCATGCGACACCTCCAGGCGGTTTGAAGTTTCCGGCCGGCAGGGCGGCCCATGGAAATGTCAGGCTGGCTCAGAAAAGGCGTGGAATCATTGTATTGCTAAAATAAATCGAACGATGCGTCAAGCCGGGTCCCCCGCAATGCGCATGCTCGTCTAAGAAATAATTTTTTTTGGAAAATAGGGATATTTTTGAGTTTCGTCTTTGCGCCGGCGCAAAGGCAGCCCGGTTTGGGTGACCCTCCGCAGCGTGAGGCGTCGGTTTGGCGGGAAAAGTCGGTCCTCGGCCCGTCAATCCAGAATTGAATTGACACCACCGGGGCCCCTCACTATCGTCAACAACTCGAGGTTTATCGGTCCGGTGGACCGGATTGCGGGGTTCGCGAGCCGGAGCGCCGGGAACACGGAAAAGGTCCGGTTTTCGCAACGGTGAAATATCTGTGGCGGTGCATTTTGAGGCAGGGGTTGACAATGAAAAGAATACCCAATGAAGAAGATTGTGACTTTTGTCCCGCTTTTCCCGCAAAGGAATGTTTGAGTGACAACGTGGTTCCCCTCTCGCAATTCAAGCCCGGAGAAAAAGGGGTCGTTTTCCAGGCCTGCGGGGATTCGGAACTTCGCTTGAGGTTGATGGAGATGGGTTTCGTCAGGGGCTCGGAGGTCAAGGTGGTCAAGCATGCCCCGCTGAAAGATCCCCTGGAGTTCGTCATCAGGGGTTATCACGTCAGCCTCAGGAAAGAAGAAGCGGCGCACATTCTCATGGAAAAGCCCCACGGGCGGTTTGATGAGGTCACGTGATGGCGAAGCGCTTGAACATCGCTCTAGCGGGAAATCCCAATTCGGGTAAAACCACCCTGTTCAACGCCATCACCGGTGCCAGGCAGCATACCGGCAACTGGCCCGGGGTCACCGTCGAAAAAAAAGAAGGCGTTGTCCAATTCAACGGACATCAGATGAATTTGGTGGACCTGCCCGGGACTTACTCGCTGACGGCCTACTCCCTTGAAGAGCGGTTGGTCCGCCAGTTTATCGTGGAAGACCGGCCCGATGTGGTGGTCAATGTGGTGGATGCCGCCAACATCGACCGAAATCTCTACCTGACCACCCAATTGCTTGAAATGGGGATCCGCGTTATCATCGCCCTGAACATGACCGACGTCGCTGAAAAACAGGGCGTGATGATCAACGCCCGAAAGCTTTCCCGGCTGCTCGGCGTCCCGGTGATGCCCACCAACGGGAAAAAGGGGGCCGGCATCGACGACCTGCTCGGCGGGGCCCTCGAACTGGCCCAGACCGATCCTCCTTCGGACGAAAACAGGCCCATCCGTTACGCGAAGGACGTGGAGCGGGAATGCGCCGCGATTGAAAGCGAAATCCACCTCCTGCCAGAAGCCTACCAGGGGTTGCCGAAACGCTGGATCGCCGTCAAGTTGTTGGAAAACGACGAGGAGATCACCAAGGGGGTTCAGGGGCAGCCCCGATCCGAATCTCTCTTGGGGCAAGTGCGGGAAAGCCGCCATCGCCTCAGGGACCGCTTTGGCGACAAGCCCGAATTCATCCTCACCAACGCTCGCTATTCCTTTATTTCCAAGATCATCGAGCAATCGGTGCGCAGAACCATGGATGATCGGGCCACGGTGAGCGAATCCATCGACAAGGTGCTGACCCATCGTCTGTTCGGCCCTGTCATTCTGATGACGGCCCTGTATCTGGTGTACCTGTTCACCTTCCAGGGAAGCGAACCCCTCGTGAACGCGGTGGAAAGGGGGTTCTCCCGCATCGGCGATCTGGCGGCGGCGGTGATTCCCCCCGGCCCTCTGCAATCCCTTGTCGTAAGCGGTGTGATCGACGGGGTGGGCGGGGTGTTGGGGTTTACGCCGCTCATCGCCTTCATGTTCCTGGCCATCACCTTCCTGGAAGATACCGGCTACATGGCCCGCATCGCCTTCATGCTGGACCGGATTCTTCACGCTTTCGGGCTCCATGGCGCTTCCATGCTGGCCCTGATGGTTTCCGGCGGCATCGCCGGTGGTTGCGCGGTGCCGGGAATCATGGCCACGCGAACCATGCGGGAGCCCAAGGAGCGGCTCCTGACGATTCTGGTGGCGCCGCTGATGAACTGTGGCGCCAAGCTGCCCATCTACGCCCTGCTCATCGGCGCCTTCTTCCCGGGAAACAAGGCGCTCATGATGCTGGCCTTGACGGTTATCTCATGGGCCATGGCCCTCTTGGCGGCCAAGGTGATCCGCTGGACCATTCTTTCCGGTCCGGATGCACCGTTCATCCTGGAATTGCCCCCTTATCGCGTGCCCACCGTCCGTGGTCTGATCACCAATACCTGGGATCGGACATGGATGTACATGAAAAAGGCCGGAACGGTGATTCTCACCATTTCCATCATCCTGTGGGCCATGATGAACTTTCCATCGCTGCCCGAAGACGAGGAAAGGCAGTTCGTCGCCCGGGAAGACCGGATCACGTCCGCCTTTCTCAGCGATCCGTCGGTGGCGCGGGTCTTCAAGTCCCAAGGGGACATCATCAGGTTCAACGCGGCGTTCAGGCAACTTGAAGATGCAAACGGTCAAAACCCGGAGGGCCGGAAACCGATTTTTGATGCGGTGGCCACGGCCATCGACGATGCGTCCGGCATGGCCGATGGGGAAGGCAACCGTGTCGAAGCCTCCCTTGATAAGGTGGCGGAGGCCTACTTTGCATACACCGATCAGATAATGGCATTGAACGGAGAGCGCCGGAGCGTCCAGTTGAAGAACACGGTGGGCGGCCAACTGGGATTGGCCCTGGAAACGGTTTTCAGGCCCATCGGTTTCGACTGGAAAACCTGCGTCGCCCTGGTGGGCGGTTTTGCCGCCAAAGAGGTGGTGGTCTCCACCCTGGGCACCGCATACAGCCTGGCGGATGTGGATCCCGAGGCGGCGGACAGCCTCTCTGAACGGTTGCAGAAAGAACCGGGTTGGAATCCGGTACTGGCCTTTTCCATGATCATGTTCGTGATGCTCTACAGTCCCTGTTTTTGCACCCTTGTAATGATCAAGAAAGAAACGGGAAGATGGCAATGGGTCGTCTTTGCCATGGTTTACACCACGGCCCTGGCCTACGCGGCCGCCCTGGCGGTTCGGGGGATCGGCGTATTGCTGGGAGCGGAAATTTCCTGATCCGAGTTTGAGGAGAGGAATCGATCATGTGGCAACAAATCATCGTGGTCGGCATCGTCGTCTTGGCAGCCCTGTACATCATCCGGCGAAACTGGAAAAGATTTAGGGCCGGCAAAGGAGATGGCCCCGAGTGTGGCGGGGGCTGCGAATCATGCAAGCAACGGGCGGGGTGCCCCCTCGACCAGAAACTCGTGATGCGGCCGGACCAGAAAAGCCCTGATGCGGACAAAAAATGAAGCGCTGAGGTAAGCCTGAAAAAGCCGAGGTCCGCTGAAATCCGTGGGCAATCCGCCACGCTGGCGGTGAATTGATGGGGAGTGGAACGGATTCGGGGCGCCGGTGGGGACACGGCCCGAAAAACTGAAAAGGGGTTACGGCTTGTGTTGCCGTAACCCCTTGTTTTTCTTGGTGGGCCGTGTTGGAATCGAACCAACAACCTACTGATTAAGAGTCAGTTGCTCTGCCTAGTTGAGCTAACGGCCCTGAAAAAGAAAGGCAATCTTTATCCAAAGGCGGCTTTGCTGTCAATGCCAAAAATCAAAATTGGTCATCAAAATTTTTTCCGACTCGCGGTCGCCGTTTCTCCCGGCGGGCGCGTTTCCATTCTGGATCCTCGTTTTTGCCCCGCCGCGGTCGCCGGGGCCGGTCCGGTTCCAGTTTCAGGTAGAAGCTGCCGGGGTGCGCCTCGGTTTTCACCGCGGGCGGCGGGGCTTTGGGCGCCTGGGGTTTTTCCTTCTGAAGCGGCGGCCCGGTGAAGGTGCCCGGCGGCAGGGCCGTGGCTAAAAACAGGTGTTGGCCATAACGGAGAATGGAAGCCCCCGCCTTGATCAGGGCCTGGGGCTGAACGGTGAGCAGGACCGGTTCCGGATCGCGGCGTCGACCGATTCTCAGCGCCATTTCGCCGCTGGCGCTCATGATCACCCCCGGCGGCTCCGGCGACGGTATCCCGTATTCCAGCACCCGGCCGTGAGCGCGGCGCCGAATAGAGACGAAAAGCTGCCCCGGCCACTGGTCACAAACTTCGGGCCGGGGCAGATGGGTGCGATCTATGGCCCGAATCCGTTCGGCCTCCATTTCGATGGCGGCCTCCGGGCTGGAAACGAGCAGTTCATTGATGTCCCCGCGTCGGATCTGAACACCGGCCAATTGTTCCTCGGCCATGGCCTGGAGCAGGGATTTGATCTTCACATAGCCGTCCGCATCCGTCACCAGACCGAATTCATCCGGTTGTCGGCCCAGCACGTAACTCAGCAATTTGGTGATCCGGGGTAATTTGCGTGTTGCTGCCATGCAATAAAGTATCCCTGAAATCAAGTTGTTGCAGAATTCTTCGGAGAATTTTTCCGCCGTTGGGCCCATTTTCTCCGAAGCCCACCCATGCCGCGCTCAGCTTGACCCCAACGGGGCCGCTCTGTTATGGCATGAGCCGAATTTCAAGGCAAGTCAACCAATACGGAAAGGGCTGAAAATGACGACACATCAGCGCAGCGAAGCGCTCTATCAAGCGGCCATCAAGGTCATCCCCGGAGGGGTGAACAGCCCCGTGCGGGCCTGTCGTTCGGTGGGCATGTCGTGCCCGCCATTCATTGAGCGGGCTTCCGGATCGCGGATCACGGATGCCGACGGCAACGACTACATCGATTACGTCGGTTCCTGGGGCCCCATGATCCTTGGCCACCGTCATCCGGCGGTGGTGGCGGCGGTGACCGCGGCCCTGGAACGGGGGATGAGCTTCGGCGCCCCCACCGACCTGGAAACGCGTCTGGCGGAAATGGTGACCGAGGCCGTGTCGGCCGTGGACATGGTGCGCATGGTCAACTCCGGCACCGAGGCCACCATGAGTGCCGTGCGGCTGGCCCGGGGGTATACCGGACGGGATAAAATCATCAAATTCGACGGGTGTTATCACGGCCACGCCGACTCCTTGCTGGTGGCCGCCGGCAGCGGGGTGGCGACCCTGGCGATTCCGGGAAGCCCCGGCATCCCGGAGGCCTTTGCCGCCCACACCCTGTCGCTGCCGTACAATGACGTCGATACGTTCCGCCAGGTGATGAAGAAGCAGGGGAACGCCATTGCGGCGGTGATCGTGGAGCCGGTGGCCGGCAACATGGGGCTGGTGCCGCCGCTGCCCGGATTTCTGGAGACCCTGCGCGAGGAAACATGGCGTTGCGGCAGTCTGCTGATTATCGACGAGGTGATGACCGGCTTCCGCGTGGCTTACGGCGGCGCCCAGTCGCTCTACGGGATTCAGCCGGACCTGGCCACCTTCGGAAAGATCATCGGTGGCGGCCTGCCGGTGGGCGCCTACGGCGGACGACGTGAAGTCATGGAACGGATGGCCCCCGGCGGACCCGTGTACCAGGCCGGCACCCTCTCCGGCAATCCCATGGCCATGGCGGCCGGTATCGCCACCCTGACGCAACTCCAGGAACCGGGATTCTACGAGAAACTGGATCGCATCGCCGATCGTTTGGCCACGGGGTTGAAGAACGAGGCGCAAAAGGCCGGCATTCCGGTGGTCGTGGAACGGGTCGGCTCCATGATGGGCATGTTTTTCACCGATCAGCCCGTCCATCGTTTCGCCGACGCCAAGACCAGCGATCTGGAACGTTTCACCGATTACTACCAGGGGATGCTCGCCGAGGGGGTCTACCTGGCCCCGTCCCAGTTCGAGGCGCTTTTCGTTTCAGCAGCCCACACCGAGGCCGACATCGACGCCACCCTGGCCGCAGCCGGGCGGGTCATGGCACGGCTGGCGGGCTGAGCGCAGTCGTTTTTTCTTGGGGGGCCGCCGGGACGAAAAATGATGCGTCCCCGACGGCCCTGCTTTTTTTAGGCCGCTGGCATCGGGAAACAAACCGTTGCCGGCGTTCTCAGCCGCGTCGGGGCATTCTGAGAGACAGCGCCACCCCGGTACCGCAAAGAATCAGGGCACCGGCCAGGCCAATCCCCAGAGAAAAGCGTCCCATGTCCCCGAAAAAGCCGATGACGGTGGGCAGGACGCCGCCGCCGAGCAGAAACGCTGCCGGGGCCGTCATGGAAACCGCCAGGTTGCGGGCGGCGGCATTGCCGATGTTGGACAGCACGGCGAATCCGGCGGGAAAGAAGCAGACCGCCACCATGGGTTGAAGCAGCACCGCCACCACCAGGGCGTTGCCCTTGGCCATGGAGAGGGCCAGCGTGACGGTGCCGGTGAACAGAAAAACGCCGATGATGGTCTGTTTGGCGCCGAAACGATCCGTGACCCAGCCACTGGCCAAGGCCATGATGAGGGTGGAAATCCGCGATAATCCGATCAGGGTGTTGGCGGCCCCGGGATCCATGCCGCGTTCGGCCACCAGGTAAAGGGGCAGCATGGTGTAGATGCCCAGCGTGCTGCTGATGGCCAAACCGAAGAGTAGGATCATGCGCCAATAGAGCGGTTCGGCGGCCAAGTGCCGCAGAACGGTAAAATCCGGCTGCTGGCCGGCGAACCGGCCCCCCTTTCCCCATTTGGCCTGAATTATCCCCAGGATGACGGTCACCGCGGCGATGACGATGAGCACCCCCCGCCAGGAGGTCCAGTGCATCAGGGTTTCGGCGATGAGCGGCGCGGCCATGAACCCGGCGTTGGGGGCCAGTTCGTGGATGGCCAATGCCTTGCCCCAGTGCCGGATGTCCACCATGGCGGTGATGGTGGCGATGGCCGAGGGGAGGTAAAGGCCCGCGGCCAGCCCGAGCAGCACCAGTGCCGCCCGGATCATGATCAGGTTGCCGCTGGCGGCCAAGACCCCCAGGGTCAGGCCGGCGGTGACGGCGGAAACGGTGATGGTGTGCCGGTGGGTGAGTCGTGCATTGACAAATCCCGAACCGGCCAGAGAGACGAAATAACCCACCGAGATAAAGAGAAAAAAAGACCCCGCGACCCCATGGCCAAGGTGGAGGTCCACCTCGATGGCGGGTAGCAGGGGGCCCAGCACGATACGGGAAATGAAGTTGCAAAAAAACATCCCGGCCAGAAACAGCAGGGCGCCCAGGTGACGATGGAAGGAGTCAGACATGAAATTCCGGATATTGCGGGCGTCTGGAACGGTGCCCGGGGTTGACAGGCGGCACTGCCGGGGTGCGGCCTAACGGTTGGCGAATTTTGAAACGCGATGCCGCATACTACGCACGGTGAGGCCCAGCAGCTCCGCTGCTTTGGTCGTGTTGCCGGCGGTGCATTCCAGGGCCTTGTGGATGTAGGCCTGCTCAATCTGTTCGAGAATATGGTCCAGATCCACTCCCTTCTCGACTTCGTCCAGATCGAAAAGCGGCTTGCCGACACCATCGGTCCAGCGACTCTTGTGCACCGACAGGGCCAGGCTGTCGGGTAGGATGATTTTGGTGGTGGCCAGGGCCACCGAACGCTCGATGAGGTTTTCCAGTTCGCGGATGTTGCCGGGGAAATCGTAACGCTGGAGCAGATCGATGGCGTAGCTGGAAATCTTGGTGACTTGTTTGTTCATCTGGCGGCTGTACTTTTCGAGAAAATGTTGGGCCAACAGCCGCAGGTCGCTCTTTCTCTCCCTCAGGGGCGGGACCTTGATCTCGATGACGTTGAGCCGGTAAAAAAGGTCTTCCCGGAAACGGCCGGCGATCACCTCCGCCTCCAGGTTCTTGTTGGTGGCGGAGATGATCCGCAGGTCGGCCGTCATGTCCTCGTTGGAGCCCAGGGGCCTGAATACCCGTTCCTGGATGGCGCGCAGCAGCTTGACTTGAAGCTGGATGCTGATCTCACCGATCTCGTCCAGAAAGAGGGTGCCCTTGTCCGCGACGGCGAACAGGCCCTTCTTGTCCTGGGTGGCGCTGGTGAAGGCGCCTTTCTTGTGCCCGAACAGCTCGCTTTCCATCAAGGTTTCGGGGATCCCGCCGCAGTTGATCACCACGAAGGGCTTGTCGGCCCGGTCGCTTTCGGCGTGGATCGCCCGGGCGATCAACTCCTTGCCGGTACCGCTTTCGCCGGTGATCAAGATGTTGGTGCGGGTGGGCGCCACCTGCATGATCAGTTTGTAGACATGCATCATCTGGGGGCTGTCGCCCACGATGCGACCGAAATGGAGGGTCTTCTGGAGTTCGTCGTCCAGGCGCTGCTTTTCACGCTCGAGGGTTTTCAGGTCCAGGGCCTTGCGGAGCGTTTCCCTGAGCTCTTCGAGGTTGAAGGGCTTGGGAACGTAATCGTAGGCCCCCAGGTTCATCGCCTCCACCGCGGTTTCAGTGGATGCGTAGGCCGAGATCATGATCACCACCGTCGCGGGATCCTTTTCCTTGACAAACTTGAGTACATCCAGACCGGTGAGATCGCCCAGGCGGATGTCGCACAACAGCAGGTCGAAACGCTTGGTGGCCAGGATTTCCAGGGCCTTGCGCCCGCTGGAAGCCAACTCGACCCGGTACCCGCAGCGCTGGAGCATTATTTCCAGAATTTCGCGCATCCCCAGTTCGTCGTCTACCACCAGGATGCTCGGGGTGTCGATATCGTTGGCAGAATCCATCATCGTCATCTGGCTTTGAGAGAGGAGGGGGGTGTCCCGAACGAATCAATTTCATTATGATCCGAAAAACATCCATTTTGCAAGTCGCTCGGTCCACGGTTGCCACGCCGGGGGCCGTCTTTCCGCGTCATTTGTCCCGCCGTGACGGAAAGTCGGGCCCGGAGGGACGATTCAGACCGTCATGCGCCAACATCGATGAATGGGCCGTTTGCGGCCGGCGTAGTCTTCGGGGATGGTGGCGGCGGTGATCTCTTCCAGGGCGGTGATGGGCAAATGCTGGAAACGGGGGACGAATGCCTGGTGATTGGTGGAAAACAGGATCACGCCCCCCGGTTGCATCACCTCGACCACGGCCCGCAACAGGCGGGGATGATCCTTGAGGATGTCGAAGGCGATGTTCCGGTTGCGCGTGGTGGAGTAGGACGGCGGGTCCACCACGGCGAGATGGTATCGGCGGCCGCGCCGCTTTTCTTCCTTCAGGAAGGCGAAGGCCTCCGCCTGCACCAGGCGGTGCGTCTCTTGCGCCAGGCCGTTGAGGGTGAAATTTTCCCGGGCCCAGTTCAGCACGGTTTCAGATCGGTCCACTGACACGCTGGCCGCCGCGCCTCCCCGGGCGGCATAGCAGGTGAAGGCGCCGGTATAGGCGTACAGGTTGAGGAACGTTTTGCCGGCAGCCGCCTCCCGCACCATGCGCCGGGTTTCCCGGTGATCGGCGAACAGGCCGGTATCCACGAAGTCTTCAAGGTTGACCAAAAAGGAAAGGTCGCCTTCGTTCACCACCAGCCTGGATTCGGATTGACCGAAACGCCGGTAGCGTTCGCCGTCCTGCGCGCCGGCCACGCGGGTTTTCAGGTGGAGTTTCTCCGGCGGCAACCCCAGGGCTTCGGCCGCGGCGGCGCCCATCAAGGGCAGCCACTGGGGCAGGGATTGGCGCCGGGCGTACTCACCCACCACCAGGTGGCCGGCATAACAGTCCACCACGGCGCGGATTTCCGGGATGTCGACGTCGTAGAGCCGGAAAACGTCGATGCCTCTTTTTGCGAAGCGACGGTGAAGATGGTTGAATCGTTTCCGGACCCGGTTGGCGAGCATTCGGGCCTGGTTCTCAAACCGTTGCCGGGTGGTATCATCCAGTGTTGTCATCATCGCCGGTTTCCGGGAGGAGGTCCCCTCAAGGCCGTTGCCAGATGATTGAAGGAAAAATTTGTATCAATATTTTTTCTTTTTGGAAATAATATTGACCGTCGATTACCGATATTGTAGTTGAGCGACACGGTGCGCGGTGCGCGCCATCACTCTGTTTCAGGGAAGAATCATCCATGGCGCGACGCGACAGCGATGCCATCGACAAAGCCTTGATCACCGCGTTGAGCCGGGACGGCCGCCGGCCGGTGGGCGCTCTGGCCAAGGCCCTGGCGATTACGGCGCCCACCGTTCGCAGCCGCCTGAAGGCGTTGGTGGCCTCGAAACTCGTGCGCATCGCCGCCCTGGTGGATGCCGGCGTGGCCCGCGGACTGACGGTGGCGCTGGTGGGAATCTGCCTGGACACCTACAAGCTGGACGCCAAACTCGAAGAGGTCGCTGCCCTGGATCAGGTGCACTGGGCCGCCGTGGTAACCGGCAAGTACGATATCATCGCCGAGGTGGTTTCCGCCGACGGGATGGCCGGGTTGCACCAGTTTCTGTCCCAGGAGCTATATAAAATCGGAGAGATTAAATCGAGTGAAACTTTTGTGGTGATGACCTCGCGGCGTAAATGGCTGCTGTTGCCCTCGGGACTGCGCCGGCGGCTGGAAAAAATCCGGTTGCTGTCGGCCCCGGAGGATTGATGCGCCGCTGATCGCTGGATCGTGCCAACGATCCAATCCCCCATCATTCAGGCATGCGGCCGAACCGGGCCAGCCGCTTCGGTTTTGCCGCCCCATCGGAGATGTGTCATGATTGTCGGGATACTAAAGGAAATCAAGGCAGAGGAGAACCGGGTGGCCATGACGCCGGCCGGGGTCGAGGTGATGCGTCACCACGGGCACGAAGTACTGGTGCAAACCAATGCGGGGGCCGGGAGCGGCTTCAGCGATGCGGCCTACAGCGCTGCCGGTGCCGAAATCGTGGCAACACCGGAGGAAATTTACCGGCGCGCCGAGATGGTGATGCACGTCAAGGAGCCCCTGCCGCCGGAGTACGACCTGATCCGTGAGGGACAGATCGTTTTTACCTACCTTCACCTGGCCGCTGCCGAGGAATTGACCCGGGTACTCATCGAACGCGGCTCGGTCAACATCGCCTACGAGACGATCCAAAAGGCCGACGGGACGCTGCCGTTGCTGATGCCCATGAGCGAGGTGGCCGGTCGAATGGCGGTGCAGCAGGGGGCCAAGTACCTGGAGATGGCCCAGGGGGGCCAGGGGGTGTTGCTGGGGGGCGTGCCGGGGGTGGCGCCGGGGACCGTGGTGGTCATCGGCGGCGGCGTGGTGGGCACCAACGCGGCCAAGATGGCCTGCGGCCTCGGCGCCAAGGTTTATCTGCTCGACAAGGATTTGGATCGGCTGCGGTATCTGGCCGATGTGATGCCGGCCAACTGCTTCCTGCTGGCCTCCAGCCCGGCCATCATCCGCGAACTGGTGACGCGGGCGGATGTGGTCATCGGGGCCGTGCTTATTCCGGGGACCAAGGCCCCACGGCTGGTGACCCGGGACATGCTGGCCACCATGAAGAAAGGCGCGGTGATGGTGGACGTGGCCATCGACCAAGGCGGCTGTTTCGAGACCTCCCGGCCCACCACGCACAGCGATCCGGTTTACACGGTAGACGGCGTGATCCACTACTGCGTGGCCAACATGCCCGGCGCGGTGGCCAAAACATCGACCATGGCGCTCACCAACGCCACCTTGCCCTACGCCCTTCAGATCGCAAACCGGGGCTGGCGCGTGGCCATGCGGGAGAATCCGGACATCCGGCTCGGCGCCAATGTGGTGTCGGGGAAAGTGACCTACAAAGGGGTGGCCGACGCCTTCGGCCTGCCCCTGGAATCCGTAGATCCGTTGCTTGAGTCATAAAAAAGATGATTGAGTTTTACGACAGGGAGAAAAAAAGTGGATACCGCACTGATCTGGGCTGAAATCGATCTGGATGCCATTTCCAGCAACATTCGCGCCCTGCGGTCGATGACGGCCGAGGGAACCCGGTTCATGGCCGTGGTCAAGGCTGATGCCTATGGCCACGGGGCCCTAGCCGTGGCCCGGCAGGCCCTGGCCGCCGGCGCGGACTGGCTTGCCGTGGCCCGCCTGGAGGAGGGCATCGCCCTGCGCCAGGCCGGAATCCAGGCGCCGATCCTGGTGTTCGGTTACACCCCGCCGGCGTTGGCCGCCGATCTGCTGGCCCATGACCTGACGGCCACGGTCTATGATTTCGATACAGCCCGAGCCTACAGCCAGGTGGCGGTGACCACCGATCGAAACCTGCGGGTGCATTTGAAGGTGGACACCGGCATGGGGCGGCTGGGCCTGCGCCCGGAACTGGGCGGCTTTTCGGCCACCGGCAAGGCTGTTTCCGGAAATCCGGTTTTCGTGGTGGATGCCATCGCCCACCTGCCGGGTATCGAACTGGAGGGGGTGTATACCCATTTTGCCGCGGCCGATCACCCGGACCAGGGCTTCGTTTCGGCGCAGTTGGAAAGGTTCACCGATTTTCTCGATCATCTGTACTACGCCGGGATCGAGGTGCCCCTGCGCCATGCCGCCAACAGCGCCGCCACCATCACCTTGCCCGACAGCCACCTGGACATGGTCCGCTGCGGGGTCGCCATGTACGGGCTTTACCCGTCGGCCGCCGTGGGACCGGAGCGGATCCCACTGACGCCGGCCATGGCCTTCAAGTGCCGCATCGTCCAGCTCAAGCGGGTGGAGGCGGGCTTTGCCGTCAGCTATGGCATGACCCACGTCACCGAGGCGTCCACGGTGATCGCCACGGTGGCCGCCGGCTATGCCGACGGGCTGAGCCGCCGACTCTCCAACGCGGGGGAAATGTTGGTGCGCGGGCGGCGGGTGCCCATCGTGGGCCGGGTCTGCATGGATCTGACCATGCTGGACACCGGTGCCGTGCCGGAAGCGGAAGTCGGCGACGAGGCGGTGATCTTCGGGCGCCAGGGGGAAGAAACGATTTCGGTGGACGAAGTGGCGGCCCGGCTCGGCACCATCCACTACGAAGTGGTCACCGGGGTGGCGGCCCGGGTGCCGCGCTTCTACCGCCCGGATGGCGCCGGTGCGGAGGCCTGACATCCGTTGCCGACGGTGAACGGTGATCAGGGGGCGCGCCGATGGCCCAGCATTTGACTCCCGACGGCCTGTGCTACGAGGTCCATGGTCAGGACGACGCGCCGGCGGTGGTTTTTCTCAACGGCACCGGCCAGACGACGCTCTACTGGCAGAACGCGGCCCGACGGCTGCGGCGTCACCATCGGGTGGTGCTCTACGACGCCCGGGGGCAGGGAAAAAGCCCCCTGAACGGCCGCCGGCTCGATCTTCAGGGACACGTGGCCGACCTCGTCGGTCTGTTGGATCTGTTGTCCATCGCCCATGCCAGTCTGGTGGGGTTGAGCCATGGGGCGCAGGTGGCGGTCGCCCTGGCGGCCCATCATCCGGAACGGGTGGATGGCCTCGTGCTGTGCGGCGTCGGAGATGCCCCCAGCATGCAGGGCATCGAGATCGTGCAGCGATGGCGCCACATCCTGAAAACCGAGGGATTGGCCGCCATGGCGCGCCGGATGCTGCCCGATGTTTTCGGTTCGCGCTTTCTGGCCGCCAACGCCGGTCTGCACGAGGGGATGGTGCGGGTGATTGTGCGGCGCAACGACCCGGACGCCTTGGCGGCCCATCTTGCGGCGGTGCGGACCTACCGTCCGCTGGCCGAGATGGCCGCTGCCGGACCGCCCTGTCTGGTGATCAGCGGGGGCCAGGACGCCTTGGTGGCCCCCGAGGCGGGCAAGCGCCTGGCGGATTTCTACGGTGGACGCCATGTCTGTCTGCCGGAGGCGGGACACAGCGTGCCGGTGGAAGCCGGCGAGGTTTTTCTGACGCTGGTGGAATCCTTCCTGGCCCGGCCTGCGCTTTCAACTGTCCCTTGACACATCCTTAACCCCGGTGTTAGTTAAGAAATTTTTTAGAATCGCCCCCTGCGGCCCCATGGCTGCGGCGGCTCCTTGCTCCGGGATAAGCCCGGGGCTTGACATCCAAAAGGAGGCATCATGCAACGTTACGAAACCATTTTCATCATCGATCCCGACCTGAGCGAAGAAGGCCGGGCCCCGGTGGTCGAGCGGATCGTCCAGCTTATCCCGCAGCAAAACGGGGTGCTGGTGGAAGAAGACCACTGGGGGGCACGCAAGCTGGCCTATCCCATTCGCAAGAAGCAGCGTGGCTACTACCTGCGCCTCGATTACTGTGGCAACGGGCCGTTGGTGGACGAACTGGAGCGCTTCTGTCGTATCGACGAGCGGCTGCTCAAGTACATGACCATCAAGCTCGCCGATGACGTGGATGTTGACCAGATCCAGGCGGAAATGGCCGAACGGGCAGCCGCCAAGGCCGCCGCGGAAAGCGGTGTTTCCGGGGAAGTCGACGAAGCCGGTGGTTCCGGGGAAGGCGACGAAGCCGGAAGCCACGCCAAGGATCAGGACGCCGATTCTGACGAAGCGTCCTCAGACGACAACGATGATGATGACAACGTCGACCAAGACGACGAAAAAGATAAGGAGTAAGCCATGCCAGCCCCTCGCACCCGAAGCGGAAACGCTCGTCCACGCCGCCGCAAAAAAGTGTTTCACCGCCGCAAGGTTTGCCGTTTCTGCGCGGACAGCAGTCTCGTGATCGACTACAAGGAACCCAAGACCCTGCGCCACTTCATCACCGAGCGCGGCAAGATCATCCCGCGGCGGATCTCGGGCACCTGCGCCCGTCATCAGCGGCTGCTGACCCGGGCCATCAAGCGCGCTCGAACCATCGCCCTGCTGCCGTTCGTCGGCTCATTGGAGTAACCTGAACGCCGCCGGAACCGCTGATTTTTCAGATGGCCCCCGGCGTTAGCGCTATGGCCAAGGATATCGCCACCGGATTCGGGCTGACCCTGATCATTTTCCTGATGGCCGCTCAGGTGCCGGTCTTTGGTTTTTTCGGCGCCGTGTTTCTACCGCTGCCCATCATGTTCTACCGGATCAAGGCGGGACGGCAAACCGGCGCGGTCATCGCAGTGGTGGCGGCGGTGTCTTTTATGATCTTGGGCGGCGGTCTGTCGCCGGATGTGTTCTTTTTCATCGATCTGCTGCTGATGGGGTGGGTGCTGGGCGAATTGTTCCGGCAACGCCTGCCCGTCGAGCAGACGGTGATTTTCGCCGTGCTGACGACCTGCGGGCTTGGCGCCCTAGGGCTGATCATGGCGGCGGGGGCTTCCGGCGAAGGTCTCGGAGCGCTGGTCGGCGGGTATGTGGACCGGAACCTTGAGGCAACCCTGGCGCTTTACCAGGGGATGGGGATGCCGGAAGACAACATCCGGCTGATTACCGAATCCCTTGAGGGAATCCGGTATGTGCTGGCGCGGTTGCTGCCGGCCATGGCGGTCACCACGGCCTTGGTGGTGGCCTGGGCCAACGTGATCATGGGACGGGCCATCCTGGTGCGTCGTGGCATGGACGCACCGGACTTTGGCACCCTGAACCGCTGGAAAGCACCGGAATCCCTGGTCTGGGGGGCCATCGGTGCCGGGCTGTTGCTCCTGGTGCCACTGTTGCCGCTCAAGCTCATCGGCGCCAACGCCGTTTTGGTTCTGATGGCGGTGTATTTTTTTCAGGGCATCGCCATCATCAGCCATTTTTTTCATCGCAAGGCGCTGCCCCGGCCGATGCGGGTTTTTCTCTACAGCTTGATCGCCATTCAGCAGATTTTGCTCTTGCTGGTGATCATCCTGGGGTTTTTCGATCTTTGGTTTAATTTTCGGCGCCTGGAACCTGAGACGCGCCGCTAAAACACCGTGGAGGTGGTGTCATGAGAGTGATTTTAACCGAATCCGTCGATTCCTTGGGCCTGGTCGGCACCGAAGTCGAGGTGGCCAAGGGCTATGCCCGCAACTACCTGCTGCCCCAGCAAAAAGCCGTTATGGCCACGGCCAGCAACCGGGCCGTGCTGGCTCAGCAGAAGGCCAAGCTGGATCTTCAGATCGCCAAGGAGAGGGCCGTTGCCGAGGAAATGGCGCGCAAGCTGGTGGGCGTGTCGGTGACCATCCCCGCCAAGGTGAGCGATGCCGACCGCCTTTACGGCTCGGTGGGGGTGCGTGAGGTCATCGACGCCCTGGCCAAAAAGGAGATCACCGTGGAAAAGCGGATGGTGCTGCTTCCGGATCCCATCAAGACCCTTGGCACCTTCGAGGTGCCCATCCGCATTTACACCGAGGTGGAACCGGTGATCACGGTCGAGGTGATCGCCGAGTAATTCCCCGGCACCGGGCGTCCGCCGCCGATAGACGCGGTGGACGCCGGGCCGGTTTTTCCCTTCCGTTTCGGCCCTTGCCGGATCATCCAACTCTGAGGCTTCAGCGGCCATGGTCGACACCGGCAGCACAACCCGTCTTTCCGCCAGCGATGCTCGGCTGGTGCCGCCCCAGAGCGTTGAGGCGGAAGCGTCGATCATCAGCGCGGTGCTTCTGGACAACAGCACGCTCAACGACGTGCTGGAAATACTGAAGCCGGAAGATTTCTACCGCACGGCCCACCAGAAGATCTTTTCGGCCATCGGCGATCTGTTCGCCCGCAGCGAACCGGCGGACCTGGTCACCGTGAGCAACCGGCTCAAGGAGACGGGGCAGCTTGAAGCGGTGGGGGGGGGCGCTTATCTGGCCAGAATCATCGATGAAGCGCCCCTGGCGGTCAACGCCCAGCACTATGCCCGCATCGTTCAAGAAAAAGCCACCCTGCGGCGGCTGATCGAGAAAGCCAACGCCATTGCCCGTCGCTGCTTCGAACAGCAGGGCGAGACGGAAGAGATTCTCGATTTCGCCGAGAACGCCATTTTTGAAATCGCCGAGCAAAAGGCCAAGAAGAGCCTCTATCCCCTCAGCGAGCTGGTGGCCCAGAACTTCGACACCCTCGACAAACGGGCCGCCAACAAATCCCTGCTCACCGGCATCCCTTCCGGTTTCACCGAACTGGACCATAAGACCAGCGGCTTTCAAAACAGCGACCTCATCATTCTCGCGGCGCGGCCCGCCATGGGAAAAACTTCTTTGGCCCTGAACATCGCCCGCAACGCGGCGGTGGATGAAAATATTCCCGTGGCCATTTTTTCGCTGGAAATGTCCCGTGAACAACTCTCCATGAGAATGCTCTGCGCCGAGGCGCGGGTGGACTCGCAGCGGGTGCGCAGCGGAATGTTCTACGAAGAGGATTGGCGCAAGCTCACCGATGCGGCCGGCGTGTTGTCCGAGGCGCCCATCTACATCGACGACTCGCCCGACATCTCCACCACCACCATCCGCACCAAGTCCCGGCGCCTCAAGATGGACAAGGGACTGGGGATGATTCTGGTGGACTATCTGCAGTTGATGCGACCCCGGGTGCCCAGTGAGCGCCGCGATCTGGAAATCAGCGAAATATCCCGTTCGCTGAAGGCGCTGGCCAAGGAATTGGACGTACCGGTCATCGCCCTGAGCCAGCTGAACCGGATGCTGGAGCAGCGTTCCGACAAGCGTCCGGTGCTTTCCGACCTGCGCGAGTCCGGGGCCCTGGAGCAGGACGCCGATCTGGTGCTGTTCATCTACCGCGACGAGGTCTACAACAAGGAAGAGACCAACCCCAACCGGGGCAGGGCGGAGGTGATCCTCAGCAAGCATCGCAACGGTCCCATCGGCACCGTGAATCTCACCTTTCTCAATCAGTACACGCGTTTTGAAAATATGGCGATGGTGGAGATGGCCTAGCGCCGTCGCCATCGGATGAAAATATGCCCATGGGCAGGCTTTCAGGCAATATCACCGGGCTGAAACCGAACCAGGTGCGGCGCATCGGGGCGCTGTATCGGCGCCGGCTGGCGCCCGAGACCCTCTGCACCCCGGAACTCGCCAACGAACTGGGACCCCTGTCGGCGGAAATCCATCGACAACTCGGTTTGTTGGTGGATCGTCGGGGCCGCATTGTCACCGTGATGGTCGGTGACGCCCAACAGATCGTGATTCCGGAACTGGAGGATTTTCGTGCCGCTCCCGGCCGGTTGAGGGGGCTGCGCTGCCTGCACACCCATCTCAAGGGCGAGGCCCTGACCCGTGATGACCTCACGGACCTGGATCTGCTGCGCCTGGACCTCATGGCGGCCCTGAGCCTGGATGAAAACGGCCAGCCCGTCGCCATTCACGTCGCCCACGTGTTGCCCGGTCACCAGGGGGTGTCCCACCAGGTGTTGCCGCCCCTGTCGCCCTATCATCCGGACATCGATTGCCTGGAGCTGGTCCGTTCCCTGGAAGCCGAGCTGGGACGCCTCGACCGCGGACACCGGGCCGACGGCAGTGGTGAGCGGGCCGTGCTGGTGAGTGTGACCACGGCCCCCCGTCGCCAGGCCGTGACCGCCATGGACGAACTGCGTCAGTTGGCTCATTCCTGCGGTTTGACGGTGGTGAGCGAAGTGATTCAGCAGCGGCGCAAGATCGATCCCAGCCTGTTGCTGGGCAAAGGCAAGCTCCAGGAGCTGGCCATCGAGGCCTTGCAGCGTTCGGCCACCCTGCTGGTGTTCGATCAGGAACTCAACCCCAGCCAGAGTCGGGCCATCGCCGACGCCATCGAGATGAAGGTGATCGACCGCACCCAGTTGATTCTGGATATCTTCGCCCAGCGCGCCCAGTCCCGGGAGGGGAAACTCCAGGTGGAACTGGCCCAACTGCGCTACCGCTTGCCGCGCCTGGTCGGCAAGAACCGCGCCATGAGCCGCCTGGCCGGTGGCATCGGTGGCCGGGGACCCGGCGAAACCCAGCTCGAGATCGATCGGCGCCGGGCACGTGAACGCATCGGGCGCATCGAGGCCAGCCTGGAACAGGTGCGATCCCGGCGGCGCCAGCAAAAGGCGCTGCGGCAGCGCAAGGCCGTTCCCGTCATCTCCCTGGTGGGCTACACCAACGCCGGCAAGTCGACCCTTCTCAACACCCTGACCCACAGCCGGGTGCCCACTGCCGACCGCCTGTTTGCCACCCTGGATCCATCCAGCCGGCGGCTGCGGTTTCCCCGGGACCTGGAGGTGATTCTCACCGACACCGTTGGTTTCATCCGCGATCTGCCCCGGGAACTGCGCGCCGCCTTTCAGGCGACCCTGGAGGAGCTGGCGCTGGCCGATTTGCTTCTGCACGTCATCGACGCCAGCGATCCGGAATGCCAGGCCCGGGCCGCGGCGGTGGACGCCATCATCGAAGACCTGGAGCTCCAGGAAATCCCTTTGCTGCGGGTGCTCAACAAGCAGGACCGCCTTGATGCCGAAACCCTGGCACAGCGCGTGAACACTCTGGGCGGGGTGCCGGTGTGTGCCCGGGATGCCGCGAGCCTGACGCCGCTGCTTGAACGGATGCAGACGATCCTCGAGCCGCTGGCCAGACGCCTGGCGGCTGGCGTCACGCCAAAAACCTCGTCACCCGAGGTCAAGGCAGAATAGAAACCACGCCGATAAGAATGGCCGGTTGATGGCGGCTTGACCCGTCGGCCAGGGGTTTTTGCGGTTGCTTGTCGCCTGCCGCCTCTGTTCTCCTCTGGGACGACGGGCAATTGCCTGACGATTATCCGGCGTTTTTTTCGTACATTCCTGCGCGGGAATCGTTGTCACATCGCGTCGACCTATGCCTGTGCGCCGAAAACCGTACCGATCAGGTAAGCCGTGTAGCTCAGATAGCAGGTCAGCAGCACCGCGCCCTCGATGCGGTTGATCCGGCCGCCATGTTCACGGAACCGGTAGCCGATAAGGAATAGCGACAGGGTCAGGGCGGCCATCACCAGCATGTCCCGATTGAAGACCTCCGGCCCGACGGTCATCGGGTGAATCGCTCCGGCGATTCCCACCACTGCCAGGGTGTTGAACAGGTTGGAGCCCAGGATATTGCCGAGGGCGATGTCATGCTCTCCTTTGCGAGCGGCAATCACCGAGGAGGCCAGTTCCGGCAGCGAGGTGCCCACCGCGATGACGGTCAGGCCGATGACCAGGTCGCTGACGCCGAATCCATGAGCAATCTCCACCGCGCCCCAGACCAGGATGCGGGAACTCACCATGAGCAGCGCCAGCCCCACCACCAGCCAGAAGACTGCACGGCGAATGGGCATGGCGAGGACGTTCAGCTCCTGCGCCATCTCGCTTGCCAACGCATCCTCTTTTTTCCGCAGCCCCTGCCAGATGGTCCATGTCATCAATCCGCCGAAAACGACAAGCAAAACCATGGCATCAAGCCGGGTGATGTCGCCACTGCGGAGTTGCCATGCCGCCAGGGCGGTCACCAGCGTAAGGATGGGCAGCTCCTTGCGCAGCACCTGGGAATGTACGGCGATGGGATTGATCAACGCCGTCACCCCCAGGATCAGGGCGATGTTGGTGATGTTCGAGCCGTAGGCGTTGCCCAGGGCAATGCCCGGATTGCCCTGGGAGGCGGCCAGCACCGATACCACCATCTCCGGCGCCGAGGTGCCGAACCCCACGATCACCATGCCGATCAACAGCGGCGGCATACCGAAATAACGGGCCGTGGCGGCCGATCCCGCCACAAAACGGTCGGCGCTCCAAACGAGAAGGGCGAGCCCTAGAATCACGGCAACAAAGGCAAGGGTCATAGAGTTGACTACTCCTCTTCTCAGGGAAGAACATCCAATCTGTCCGACGTTGCATCTCGAAGGCGAACCGGGATGACAAGCTGCGGGGGATGGTCGAGATCGAAAGGCCGGAGCTGGCGCGGGACGGCCACCGGATTAGCGGGGGACCGATCGACGGTGTGATCCGGTCGTTCTTGACGCGAGCCAACCCGCTTGCCGGCGCGAACAGGATTTTTTGGAATCCGGTCTGTGAGACGGCGGCAATCCATCCGCCGTTGGAGAGCGCTACCCGGCACACGCTTGCAGATCAACCGCTGGTATCCGATGACGGGCTGCGGATGGTGGTGCTTTTCGGCAAAGGTTGGGGGAGGCAACGATGCGAACGCGGCGACGGGGTCCACAAGATGCGGCTCATTCCTGTTGCCACTTCATGTTCAGGCTGAAGGGTTCAAAATCATTGAAGAAAATGGCGGAGAGGGTGGGATTCGAACCCACGATCCCGGTTTTAGCCAGGATACCGCTTTTCGAGAGCGGGGCCTTCAGCCACTCGGCCACCTCTCCGCAACACACCGTCGGCATGTAAAGCGACTCTTTACCCGTTTTTTCCAGGTTCTGTCAAGACGCCTGGGGTTTTGTCGCAGGGTCCCGTCAAAGTCGGGGGTTCCGTCACTTTTTTTGCCGAATGGCGCCGTTTTCCACCGATCTTCTCAACCGTGGATGCCTCACCGACGTTGGGCATGAGACGGGAAAATTCAAGTGTCAAGTGAACTAAAGTGACTAAAGTGAACTAAAGTGAATGAATCCTGGCATTTATATAAAAACCGGAGCGCAGCGACGCCACCACTTTAGTCACTTTAGGCACTTAAAAAAGTTCCAAGTGAACTAAAGTGAGCTAAAGTGAAGGAATTCTAGCAGTTATAAAAAACCGGAGCGCAGCGACACCACAATTTTAGTCACTTTAGTCACTCGTAATTTTAGTCACTTTAGTCACTCGTAATTTTAGTCACTCAAAAAAAGCGTCAGCGACGAGGGATCCGCAGTTGAGAACACAGACGGGAGGATGGCCTAAACCGGAAAAAAACCTCCAAGGGATCATCGCCAAACTTTGAAGGGACCCTGGGGTCGGTTGCCCCGGTCCCGCCAAAGAAAGGGCGCCGCCGTTCTGGCCGAAGATTGCCGCTTCCCGCCGCTTTTTCCAACTGCGGCTTCCTCGAAGACGACCTAGGGGAGAGAGACATATGGAACGGCTGAAGATTTCGGGAGAATTATCAGGCCATCGCCCCTGTTCACAAACGTGGCAAGAGGAAAAAGTCCCAGAATTCGAATTTGGGCTCAGGTGCTCGGTGGGCGCAGCATCGCGGCCACCTCAGGATGGTAAGGGCCACCGCTGGCCTCGCGGACGTACAGCGGCGCTTCGACGCGAAGCCCCGGTCCGGCGCCGCGCACCGCTTCCACCAGCGCTTGGCCGGCCACGGCGGCGGGATATGGATGCACCAGGCGGAGGCGCTTGGGTTCCAGGCCTGCCTGGCGCAGCCCGTAGATCAGGTCCACGCCGCGTTCGGCCGGGTAGATGGCGGCGAAACGGCCTCCCAGGTTCAACAGGCGCCGACCGGCGGCGATGAAGTCCGTCAGGTTGCCGAGGATTTCGTGCCGGGCGGCGGCTTTTTCATCGTCAGGGTTGAGGCGTCCGGTACCGGTCGGATGGTAGGGCGGGTTGGCCAGAACCAGGTGGACCGTGCCCACCGCTGCGCGATTCAGCCTCCGCAAGTCGTCCTCGATGATGGTCACCCGGTCTGAAAACGGGTTGTCGGCGATATTGGCACGGGCAAGGGCCGCCAGTTCCGGCTGGATTTCCACCCCGACCACCGAAACGTCCGGGTGCAGGAAGGCCGCCATCAGGGCGACGACGCCACAGCCGGTACCCAGGTCCAGCACCCGGTCGTTGGGTTTGAAGCGGGGGAAGGCGGCCAGCAGGATGCTGTCGATGGAGAACCGATAACCGTCTCGGTGTTGTTTGATCTTCAGGCGACCTTCGAAAAAGGCATCGCCGGTGAAGGTTTTCATCATCGGCTGACCCGGAAGCGGATTTTTTCGATGCCCGCTTCGGGTAGGCCGGCGTTGATGCGGGTGATCATTTCGGCCTTGAGAAACTGGAGCTGCTGCATCCAGACGCTGCTGGCCACATCCACCAACAGCAGATGGTCCTTGAGCCCCACCGGGCGGGCATTGGCCGCGATGGCCGCCCCCACCAGCGCCTCCCAGCGGCGACAGATATCCAGCAGCGCCTTGTCGCCGCTGGGGCACAACCGCGCCAGGGCGTCTTCAAGCAGGCGGCCGATATGAACCGGGGCCGAATTTTGCGATGAGGGTCTGTCCATGGGGTTGATCTACCGGCCCGCACGGCGCCTGTCAAGCGGCGTCAATGGCGCGCCGCCGGGATGCCGGTCGGCGTTTTACCCTTGACTTGCGGGGCCGGCTCATCTAATTTCAGATTCGATATCAATAACTTCCGGGCCGGGTTGGAAAACGGCCCCTCAACCTGAAAGAAACGGCGAAGAATATGAGTTGGGACTGGGAGAAACTGAAAGAACAACAGGAACGGCGCACCGGCGGCCCCGTACCTCCCCAGATGGATGAACTGATGCAAAAGTTCAAAAATTTTCGGCTGCCCGGCGGTCCGCTTGTGCTGATCCTGGTGGTGGCGATCATCCTGGGGACGTCGATGTTCTACACCGTGGCGGTGGACGAAGTGGGCGTGGTGCAGCGCTTCGGCAAGTATGTCCGCACCACCCAGCCAGGCTTGAACTTCAAGCTGCCGGCGGGCATCGAAACCGTCACCAAGGTCAAGGTGCGGCGGGTTTACGCCGAGGAGTTCGGCTTGACCACCGACGACCAGGGGCGGGTGCGCTTTGGTGCCGGCGATGACAGCGCGTCGGTGTCCATCATGCTCACCGGTGACCTCAACGTGGCCCTGGTGCCCTGGATCGTGCAGTACCGGATCAACGATCCGTACAACTACCTGTTCAAGGTCCAGGACGTGCGGCGCCTGCTTCAGGATATGTCCGAAGCCAGCATGCGGCTGGTGGTGGGCGACCGAAGCATCAACGAGGTGATCAGCAAACGGGAAGAGATCGCCGTCGAAGCGCGTGAACTGTTGCAGGCGGAGCTCGACGAAGCCGAATCGGGCATCAACATCGTCACCATCGAAATGAAGCGTACCAACGTGCCCGGGCCGGTCCAGCCGTCCTTTAACGAGGTCAACCAAGCCGGTCAGGAGAAGGAGCGGATGATCTACGAGGCCCGGGAAGACTACAACAAGGCCATCCCGGCGGCCCGGGGAGAGGCCGAGCGGATGATCCGGGGCGCGGAAGGCTATGCCCTGGAAGTGGTCAATCAGGCCAAGGGCGAAACGGTCCGCTTCAAGGCCGTCTATCAGGAGTATGCCAAAGCCAAGGACGTGACCCGGCGTCGGATTTATCTGGATACGCTGGAAACGCTGCTGCCCAAGCTCGGTCATAAATACATCCTGGATGCCGACCAGAAAAACGTGCTGCCGCTGCTCAACCTCGGCGCCAAGCCCGTACCTCTAGAGGAAGTGACAAAATGAAAACCAAGGGAATCATCATTGCCGTCATCGTCGTGGTGGGGCTGTTTCTTTTCACGGCGGCCTATGTGGTGGACGAGACGGAGCAGGTGGTCGTGACCCAGTTCGGCAAGGTCGTGGGTGAGCCCAAGACCGAACCCGGGCTCTACTTCAAGCTCCCCGTGATTCAGCAGGCGACCTATTTCCCCAAGAACCTGCTCCAGTGGGACGGAGACCCGGGCCAGATTCCGACCCTGGACAAGACCTACATCTGGGTGGACGCCTTCGCCCGGTGGAAGATCATCGATCCGGTCAAGTTCTTTCAGACGGTCAACAACGTGGTGGGGGCCCAGGCCCGGCTGGACAACATCATCGATCCGGCGGTGCGCAACCTCATCACGGAAAACCGGCTCATCGAGACGGTGCGCCGGACCAACCGCCGACTGGATACCTTCGAAGTCGGTCTCGAGGAGATTCAAAAAAACGAGCCCCAGGTATCGGTGTTCATGATCACCACCGGCCGGGAAAAAATCACCGAGGCCATCGAGACCCAGGCCCAGCCCAAGCTCAACCAGTTCGGCATCGAGCTGGTGGACGTGAAGCTCAAGCGGATCAACTACGTGGAGGAGGTGCGCGAATCGGTCTATGCGCGAATGATCGCCGAGCGCAAGCAGATCGCCGAGAAGTTCCGCAGTGAGGGGCAGGGCGAGGCACGCAAGATCCTGGGACAGAAGGAACGCGATCTGAAGGAGATCACTTCGGAAGCCTACCGCGTCGCCCAGGAAATAAAGGGAAAGGCGGATGCCGAGGCCACGCTCCTCTATGCGGAGGCATACGGGGTGGATCCCGACTTCTACTCGTTTACCAAGACCCTGGAGACCTACAGCCAGGCCATGGATAAAAACAGCTCTGTGGTCCTGTCCACCGACACCGAATTTTTCAAATACCTGAAAGATTACCGGGCCGAATAGGGTCAGGGGTCAGAAAACAAAGCACCGCCGCAAGACCGTAGAGGATTGCGGCGGTGCTTTTGTTTGTGTAATGGCTGGAAAAAAGTACGCTTGGCGCGGCGTGCTACTTGCCTTTGCGCCGTTGGTGTCGCGTACGGGCCAGCAGCTTGCGGTGCTTGTGCTTGCGCATCTTCTTACGACGCTTCTTGATAACACTGCCCAACAGATCACCTCCCGTTGTCCGAGTATGCCCGGTCCGCCTCTTAAAATGGGCGGACGTCGTGCGACAATTTCGTGTAATCGACTCAATTAGCACTTTTTTATTTGGCCTGTCCACCCTTAATTTGATAACAATCAGGTCATGACGGAGGTCCGGCGTTTCTCTCCACAACAGGTCGAAACGGTCAGGGAAGCGGTGACGATGGCCGAGGAGGTCGTCAGCGACACCTTCAAGTTGTCGTCGAGTCAATGGCGCTACGACATCAAGACCCTCGAATCGATGGACGATGTCGAAACCGACCCCGGCCCCCTGGCCCAGGTGATCCTTTCAGCCCGGCAGCGCAGCGACTCGTGCCTTCGGTCCCAGCGGGTCGATGTCTACCTGATCTGTCTACAGGATCACGCCATCCTCAAGACCCTGGAGGACCGACCGGAACTGGGGCTCTTCCCGCTGGTGCTCTATGTCATGGTCCACGAGCTGATCCACATCGAACGCTTCAGCCGTTTCAAGCAAAATTTTCAAGCCACCCCTGAAGAGACGCGCAGCGAAGAGGCTCGGGTTCATCGCCTCACCCGGCAAATCGTCGAAGCGTTGCCGGTGGCCGGCATGGATGCCGTCTTGGGTTTTTTCGCCTGTTGGCACGGGCCCATCGATGCCCTGCACGCTCCCGGAACGGGCCCCCCTTAGCGCTCATTTCAGCATTGCCGCTGGAGATGCCCGGGCGCGTTTCAGGTCCCGGATTCCGGCACTGCCGCCGGCAGATGGCCTGCCCGCCTTTCTTCCACCGTCATGCCGCGAAAATTGAACCGCGACGCCAGGGACCTTGGTCCTGAGATGGCCGCTTGATTTCGGGTGCCTTGACAAGTCCGAAGCGGGACCTATATTTACGCATTCTTTCGCCAACCTGAAGTGATTCGCGCAAATTTCAGGAGTGTTGAGCCATGCCGATTTACGAGTACGAATGCGAAAACTGTGGCCGGATTGAGGAAGTTCTTCAGCGATTTTCAGATGAACCGCTCACCCGTTGTCGCCATTGCGCCGGCAAGCTGCACAAGCTGGTCTCCCAGAGTTCGTTTCATCTCAAGGGAGGCGGGTGGTACGTGACGGACTATGCGCGCAAAGACGGTGGACGCAGCGAGAAGGCGGCTGAAAAACCGGCCGCCGGCGGTGCGGATGCCGGGTCAACGGGGAGCGGAGAGAAGAGCGACGCCAAGAGTGACTGAAGTGGAAAACAGAAAAGGAGAGGTTGCACGATGAAATTGAAACCACTGAACGACCGGATTCTTGTAAAGCGCCTTGAAGAGGTGAACACGACCAAAGGTGGGATCATCATTCCCGATTCGGCCAAGGAAAAGCCGGCTGAAGGTAAGGTGATCGCCGTCGGCAACGGCCGACGCGGGGAGGATGGGAAGCCTATCCCCTTGGAGATCAAGCAGGACGACCGCGTATTGTTCGGCAAATACAGCGGTACCGAAGTCAAGCTCGAAGGCGAAGAGTACCTGATCCTTCGAGAAGACGACGTGCTGGGCATCATCGAATGATCGACCGCCGCCAACGGTTCGCATCTGCTCGTTTTTTGATGAATCTTGAAGACTGACGTTAAGGAGGAGTGATTAAAATGGCCAAAGAAATCAAGTATGATATGAAGGCCCGCGAGGCCATGCTCAAAGGTGTCAGAACGCTGGCGGACGCCGTTGTGGTGACCCTCGGCCCCCGGGGGCGCAACGTGGTGATCGATAAATCCTGGGGCGCCCCCACGGTGACCAAGGACGGTGTGACGGTGGCCAAGGAGATCGAACTCGAGGACAAGTTCGAAAACATGGGCGCCCAGATGGTGAAGGAAGTGGCCAGCAAGACCAGCGACATGGCCGGTGACGGCACCACCACCGCGACGGTTCTGGCGCGCGCCATCTACGAGGAAGGCCAGAAGCTGGTGGTGGCGGGCAACAGCCCCATGGCCATCAAACGCGGCATCGACAAGGCCGTTGAAGTGGCGGTCAAGGAGTTGCAGAAGCTGAGCAAGCCCACCAAGGACCAGCGTGAAATCGCCCAGGTCGGTACCATTTCAGCCAACAACGACGAGACCATCGGCAACATCATTGCCGACGCGATGAACAAGGTGGGCAAGGAAGGCGTCATCACCGTCGAAGAGGCCAAGGGAATGGAGACCACCCTCGAAGTGGTGGAGGGGATGCAGTTCGACCGCGGTTACATTTCTCCTTACTTCGTCACCGATCCGGACAAGATGCTCGCCTCCATCGAGGATCCCTATATCCTGATCAACGAGAAGAAGGTCAGCAACATGAAAGACCTGCTGCCGATTCTGGAGCAGGTGGCCAAGATGGGCAAGCCCCTGGTGATCATCGCCGAGGATGTCGAGGGCGAAGCCCTGGCGACCCTGGTGGTCAACAAGCTGCGCGGCACCATCCAGGTGGCCGCTGTCAAGGCCCCGGGTTTTGGGGACCGTCGCAAGGCCATGCTCGAAGACATCGCCATCCTCACCGGTGGTCAGGTGGTCAGCGAGGATCTGGGCGTGAAGCTGGAGAATGTTTCTCTCCAGGATCTCGGCAAAGCCAAGCGGATCACCATCGACAAGGATAACACCACCATCGTGGACGGCGCCGGTAGCCGGAGCGCTCTGGAAGGCCGGGTGAAGCAGATCCGGGCCCAGATCGAGGAGACCTCCAGCGACTACGATCGGGAAAAGCTCCAGGAGCGGCTGGCCAAGCTCATCGGCGGCGTGGCCGTGATCAACGTTGGCGCTGCCACCGAGACCGAGATGAAGGAGAAAAAGGCCCGTGTGGAAGACGCGCTGAACGCCACCCGTGCCGCGGTGGAAGAGGGGATCGTCCCCGGGGGCGGCGTGGCCCTGGTCCGGTGCCTGGACGCCCTGGAAAAGGTCAAGATCAAGGCCGACCAGAAGCTGGGGGTCAGAGTGGTGATGCGCGCCATGGAAGAGCCGCTGCGCCAGATCGCCAACAACGCCGGGCTGGAAGGCTCCGTGGTGATCGACAAGGTGAAGAACAGCGAAGGTCCCTTCGGTTTCAATGCCGAGACCAATACCTACGAGGATCTGATCGCCGCCGGCGTCATCGATCCCACCAAGGTGGTGCGGTTTGCGCTTCAGAACGCCGCCAGCGTGGCCTCGTTGATGCTGGCCACCCAGGCGATGGTCGCCGATAAGCCCGAGGAAAAGGATGCCGCACCGGCGATGCCCGGCGGTGGCATGGGCGGCATGGGCGGTATGGGTGGCATGGGCGGCATGATGTAATCGCCTCCACCTGAGCTTCACAGCCTACCGAAAACCCCCGGTACCACGGTGTGCCGGGGGTTTTTTATATGACAATTCAAATGGTTGACGACAAAATCGCGCTCAGTGGTAATCCCATGTGGCCCTGAGCACTTCCTGGTAGGTGGTCTTGCCTTCCAACATGCGCTGGATCCCGCTTTGGCGCAGGGTGGCCATGCCTTCCGCCAGGGCTCGGCGCCGGATGCCTTCGGTATCCGCATCGACCGTGGTGAGCCGGCGGAGTCCTTCGGTAAACGGCATCACCTCGTAGATCCCCAGCCGCCCGTAATAACCGGTCTGCCGACAACGGTTGCAACCCGTACCCCGATGAAGGGTCACGGTGCCTTCGCAACCGGTTTCCAGCCCCAAATCTCTCAGGTGGGACGCCTCCATGGTGAAGGGTTCCTTGCAGTAGAGGCAGATGCGGCGGACAAGGCGCTGGGCCAAAATTCCCACCAGCGTGGCTTGGATCAGGTAGGAGGGGACGCCGAGGTCCAACAGCCGGATGATGGCGCTGGGCGCGTCGTTGGTGTGCAGGGTCGAGAGCACCAGGTGACCGGTCAGGGCGGCCTGGATGGCGTTCTGGGCGGTTTCCAGGTCGCGCATTTCGCCGATCATGATGATATCGGGGTCCTGGCGCAGGATGTTGCGCAGGATGGTGGAAAAGGTGACCTCCACCGCCGGCTGGACCCCGATCTGGTTGAAGTCCTCGTGAATCATCTCGATGGGATCTTCCACCGTCACCACGTTTTTCTCCGGCGTGGCGATGTGTCTCAGCGTCGAATACAGGGTGGTGGATTTGCCGCTGCCGGTGGGGCCGGTGACCAGGACGATGCCGTGGGGCATCTGGATGAATTTTTGGTATCGCTCCTGGTCTTCGGCGGTGAAACCGAGGCCGTCGAGATCCTGAAAGAGGATGTCCGGGTCCATGATCCGCATCACGACCTTTTCGCCGAAGGCCACCGGAACGGTGGAAACCCGGATTTCCACCTCGCGGCCGCCGCGGTCGATCTTGATGCGTCCGTCCTGGGGGCGGCGTTTTTCGGCCATGTTGAGGCGGCTGAGGGTTTTGATACGGCTGACGATGGCGTTGTGCACCTTCTTGGGCAGCTTGTAGACGGTGTGCAGAACGCCGTCGATGCGCAGGCGCACGAAAACCTGCTCCCGCTTGGGCTCGATGTGCACGTCGCTGGCCCTCTGGTCGAAGGCGTACACCAGCAGGTGGTTGACGGCATTGACGATGTGCTGATCGGTGGCCGGCAGATCGTCGCCGGCCGACAACTTGACGTACTGCTCCAGGTTGCCCAGGTCCACCCCGCCGCCGAACAAATTTTCCGCGGCGGCAATGGATCGCTTGAAACCGAAAAACTCGTCGATGAGCTTGACGATATCGCTCTTGGCGCTGATGATCTGCTCCACCTTGAGGTTGGAGACCCGGGTGATGTCATCCATGACCTCGAAGTTGAGCGGTACGGGGGCGGCAACCGTGAGAATGCCGTCTTCCACGGCAACGGGCAGCACGAGGTGTTTCTTGGCGAAATGCTTGGGAACGTGGCTGGTGACGGTGTTCAGGTTCAGGGTGAGGGGGTCCAGCTTGCGATAGGGCAGTTTCCAAGCCGTGGCCAGGGCCTGGAAAATGCTGTCTTCATCCACCAGGCCCTTGGCGCCATTGCCGCGCATCAGGTTCATCGAGGCGATGACATCCACGATGGTCACCGGCACCCGCTCGTCGTCCGTCTCCTGGCGCCGCTGCTGCTCGGCCAGCCGGGCCCGGATTCGCTCTTGCTTATCGAGAACGTCCTTGGCCTGATGCTTGGTGAGCAGGCCGGTCCGAATCAGCGATTGGCAGACCAGCTTGGGATCTAAGGGACGAGTTTGAAAGACGTTGTGCATCGCGGGCTCCGGTACGAAATGGCGTGAACATGAGTTTGTCGTGGAAGCGTTTGAAAACGGCGGTCATGGGGCCGACGGGGGATTCGTTTCGGCGACTTCCGCCATGCGGGCGTTGTGCGCCTGGGCTTCGCGCTCATAGGCCTCCCGGCGTTGCTGGTAATCGCGGATCTTGGCGTTGAGGGCCTCGACGGCCTCGGTGTACCGCGCCTGCTGGGCGTTGTTGACCCGTTGCCCGGCTCGTTGGGCCAGGGCGGCGCGCTCTTTCCGCAGCGCCTCGTATTCTTGGATCAGGGCATCCTGACGCCGACGGAGAGCTTCCGCCGTTTGTTCGGCGGTCTTTTGCGCCTCGTCCGTTTCGATGCCAGGTGCCGCGGACTCGGGGGGGGTGTCGGTCACGGCGGTGTCATCGGCGCTGCGCCGGGCCGGCGAGGCGATCGTCTCCCGGTAAGTCTTGAGGTGGGCCCGCTGGGCCGGCGGCACTTCGGTGAGGTTGTCGGTAAATCGGAGCGTTCCGTTCTTGTCGCGGTAGCGGTAGAACTCGGCCGTCGCCGGCGTCGCCAGGACGGTCGCCATCACCAGGGTCAAAAACCATCGAAACCCCATCCCCGCCTCCTGTTTGCAGTGCTTGTTTTTGCGATTGACACTTCGATCCTTGGGCATTTTGGCGGAAACATCAAGTTTCTTTCTCGGCCAGCTTTCAGGCTGCCCGGATCTCTGCTCTACCAGGTAACCGCAGGCGGTTCGGCCAGCCAGATTTCCTCCACCTCACGGTTCTTGTTAAAGCGCAGGCCCACGTAGTCACCGACGCGAAAAGCGCCCCGGGAGGTCGCCGGACCGCCTGCGCTGCTCCGAAAGATCACGTCGCTGCTGAAGCCGCGGCACGTGTCGGACACGACGAAGCAGTGCGGATGAATCTTCTGAATAAATCCGTAGCGCGCCGGCGACGGACGGGCGGCGGGGACCCAATCGCTGATCTGGATCATGGGGACCGGTTCTATGGGCAGCAGTTCGGGTGTGTCTTCCGCAATTGACGGCGCCGCCGCTAAAATCGTCGTCAGGCCCAGCAGCAATGACAAAATGATAAAGTCTCTTCTTGTTTGTTTCGTCATGTCGATTGGCTCCCTGCCATGAGTCGTCAGTCAATTTGACGCCAGTAGACCATGCCCCGCTTTTCACCGGTTTCCGTCAGGTCGATGATGGATCCGGCCGCGGTACTCATCAGTTTGATCTCCTCTTTGCCCATTGCCATGATGGTGGGCGTGAACACCATGGTGGGATACCAGATGGCCGTGGGGGCATAGTACAAGAATCGATCGGGCGAGTTTTCGTCTCCCGTCCAGTTCGGGATTTGGATTTTGATCAGGTCGTTTTCGTCGATCACGTTGTCGTTGTTGATGTCGAACTGGGGGGTGTCGAGGCGACCTCCGGTGTTGGCGTCGAGCTCGTAGAGCCATGAGGAGCCGCCGGCGGCACAGGGGTTGGTGTTGGGAATGGTGGAGATCACGATGGCCCTACCCGAGCGGATCAGAACATCGCGCACGACTCGCTCCTTGGTGTCCGGCAGGTCGAAATACCAGCCGACATGGTTGGCTTCCGTGGTGGAAGGATTGCCGGTATCGTTGTCCCACAGGTAATTAACCGGGTTGTCGGTGAGCACCCGCAACGGCTGTCCGGCAATGTTCGCTTCCGCTTCTTTGGTCTGTTCCAGAAGGCTGGAGTTTTCGAGATTGGGATTATCCAGGGTGACGGTCACATTCCCATCGGCATCGGAGGTGCGCACCGCGGCCCCCAGGTATTCGGTAGGGGCGTCATCGTCCCCGTAGTCCCAGACGCCGTAGATGGTCTGCACCTGGGTGTTGGAAAAGTCCCGGGGGCCCAGGTACCTGCCGGTGCCGAAGACCACGATGTAGCCGGGTTGGTTCGGGTCAAGGGGCCGCATGACATCCGGCATCGAGGTGATCGGCTGCACATTGTCTCCGTTCTTGGCGGTAAAGAGCGGCATGGGTGTGCCGTCACCGTCGGCATAGGCCACGGCCCAGTTGTTGATGTCGCCGGAGGTCAGGTCAAATTTCCACAGGTTGCCCCTGAGGTCGCCGGCGTAGGCATAGTCCACCCGTTCGTCGCTGTTCACATCCACCAGAACAGGGATGGATAGACCGTTGCAGGTGTCTTTTCCCGGCCCGCCGAAGCCGGTGTCGATTTTCTTGAGCAGCTCGCCGGTGTGGGCGTCGAGCACGTAGAGCACCGCCTTGAGGTTGGCGCTGTTATAGCCGTTGCCGAAGATGGTGACCCATCGGTTGTTGCCGTTTACGTCTTGCAGACTGGAGTTGACCGTGAAGGCGCGGCTGTAGGAGTACCCGAGGTCCGGATCGGGACAGAAGGTGCCGCCGCTGCCGCTGCCGTTGCCGATGGTATCCGTGCCACTTTCTGCATCTTGTAAGCTGAATGTAGTGCCGGTTAGCACCGTGATTTTGTGCAGCCCGTTGGCCGCTGTGTTGCCCTCCACCCCGACGATTTCCACCAAGTCGCCGGTGGACAGCCCGTGGATGCCATCGGTTTCGACTACTATGGGGGTTGTGTCGCTGGCGGTGCTGACTTTCAGGTCATTTTTGGGATACTCCCAGAGGGCCAGATCGGTTTCCGAAGCGATCGCCATCGGATCGGTCACGTCCAGGCAGTAGTAGCCCCGGCCGCCCTTGCCCAGCCCGCCCACGAGGTAGGCGCGCTGTTCCGTTCCTCCGCCATCGACTGGGGCGTTGACGAAGGTGACATAGGGGGTCAGGTCCACGAAGAACTCATGGTCATAGCTGGGATCGGTGAGGTTCTTGAGCCGGCTGAACACCAGCCTCGGCACGTAGGCGAAGATTTCCTCGCCCAGCTCGAAGTTGTCGACGTTGCCAGCGTTGAAGGCATGCAGCATTCCGTCGTTGGCGCCGACGTAAATAATCTTGTGGGTGGTGTCGCCCTTCACGTAGCTGTGAAACACCGGTGCCGAATGCACGATGTCGCCCAGCTTGGTGTCCCGCGTGGTCAACTCGTTGATCTTGAAGTTGCGATTGCGGTAGATGCCGCCGTTTTTGACCTCAAGGCTGGAATCCCCCCGGAGATAGGCAACCATGTTCTGAGCTTCGGTGGCATCGGTGCTCAGCATGTCGAACGGGGCCGGCACCGTGGTTGTGGATTCTGGGTCGTACATGAAACATATCCCCTCGTTGCCGTTGAAAGTAGCGATCTTGCGTGCGGAAGAACTTTTCTTGAACAATTCTTCCTCTGCCGACCACAGGTAGCTGGATCGGATCACCTCACCGGTTTCCGGATCCATCGCATAGGCTTTCACGTCCCCGGTCCAGCCCTCGGTGTTGTAAATCGACTGGTAAACGGTGGACCCGGTGTCGATTTCCTCACCGTTGATTGTCACGCCCGCACCCGATCCGATGCGGGCCACTACATCGTCGATGGCCTCCTTCAGGAAAGCGATCAATTCCTGGGGCGTCTTGGCGCTCAGGTACTTGCCCCGCCCGTTTATAGTGGCATGATAGATGTCGTCGATTTTGGCTTTCAACGCATCGTCATCGGCTCCCTTAGGGTCGTATTCCCATTTTGGAATTTTACGCTTTTCAGGATCAATGTTGTACAGATCGTATTCGTCAGGATTCAGATGCCCGTTGACGCCGAAGGTGACGCCGTAGGTGACCATGTGCTGCCAGGTGGCCTTGTCATAGAAGTTGGTGGGCACTTCGTCCGGTACGGCTGGCGCCAAGTCGTTTTCATAGTAGTACATGGCGGTGTCGGCCAGGGTGTTGGAGAAATCGTCCGCATACGGCGGTCCGTTGTCCCCGTCGACGTTCTTTTCGCCGGCAGCGCCGCCGTCCCAGGCGCCGTCGGAGATGATGATGGCAAAATTCTGCTGGCACGCGCCGCCAGCATCGGTGGAAATGGGGGAGACTTCAAACGCTTCTTCTATTTTTCCCGTTGTTTCAGTCATGTGAAAGTAAAGTCCGACCATGTCAAGGCCTTCGCGCAGGGGGGTGGATCCTTGTTTGCCATCTGGATGAAAATTCTTTAATTTTTCGATCAATTCTTGAGTTTCATCGACACCGGAGAGGTTAACGGGCTTTACGCCTATATAGCTGTTGCCGTTGATGGTGCGATAGCCCACCCGGACACCTTGGAGCTGCGGAACGGTGCGGGTGAAGGCTGCCACTGTGGTCAGCCAACGTTTGCGGTAGTACTGGAACCAGTTGGCGAAGTTCTGCAGGTCTTTGTCGAAGTCTGGTTGTACAAGCCCAGTGGGCATTTCCGCTTCATCCACGACGACCAATTCTCCATCGTCCACTATTCCATTGTTTTCATCATCACCTTCTTCAACCTTATCAAAAAATCGATAAAATTCGCGGCTGTCAAGGTCGCCGTCGCTGTCCGTGTCGACAAAATTGACAAGGTAGTAACTCTCCCCGTCGTCCATCATGCCATCGGCATCGGCGTCGACACCGGTCCAGTAGTGGGCTTCGCTGATGGTGGCGACGGCGGTGGAATCAACGGGTAGAAATTGAATGGCGTCGGCGATCGTCCAGAGGCCGTTAACTTCTTCGTCATCGTTCTGGCGTTTGACGGTCACTTCGACCGTTGTGCTAGCGGACAAGCCATTGTAGGTGCCAAGGGACTGCAAACTGCTCTGAGGCCTTGTCATTGAGTTACTGGTATTTCCTATCTTAACCGTGTAGTTTGCCTCGGTGTCATTGTCTTCGTGCGGCCTGACGAAAGCGGATATTTGATAATCCCCGTCCGATGGGATGGTGTAATACCAGGTAGCGCTGGCGTTTTTCTTGCTTGTGTATCTGTGTTGATTGCCGTGGGCATTGCTGGCTGCCGCGTTGGTACTCCAATCGTCTTCTTTGGATACTATAAAAGCGAAATTGCCGTCTTGGTCGTCCACCCACACAGAGTTGGCTTCACCGTTTGCCCCTGAAACCGCCAATTCAACTGTGTAGCAGGCCTGACTCAGATCGAAGGTGAACTTATCGGCGGGATCATCAGGGTAGTCCTCGGTATCTTTGGTCGGATGCAATTTGGGGGTCTGCTTATTTGCATTGATTTCACCATACCACGGCTCATAGCGGTAAGCGGGATTGTAGTACATGGCGTTGAAGCCGTGCCAGCGGGCCCTGGCAACGCGTCTCTCCGCGGTTTCGGCGCCATGCTGATCGTAACCGAGTACCGGCGAGGAGTTGGTCGTCAGGTTGTCCGCGGTATTAAACAGGTAGAGGTATGAGGCGCTTCCAATCCACAACTTCCCGTCACCCTCGGGCGTCAGGAGTTCATAATCCATTGATATAGAATCGTCGATGACGAACATGATGTTGGGCGGTTCGGCGTTGAGTATTACGTCCAGCGGTCTATCGGACAAGTCGGTGCAGGCGCCTGTTTCATCGCAATCGCCGTCAAAACAGTCATCGTCGATCCCGTTGCCGCAAATTTCTTCGGCACCGGGGTTGACATCGGGGTCGTCGTCATCGCAGTCGCCCATGCCGACCGTCCAGCCGTCCTCGTCCGCATCAGGGTCGTCGGCGTCGGCAAGTACCTCGATCTGGACCGTTTTGGTAACGGATGATCCGTCGTTATCGGTGATGGTGAGGCTGGGCGAGTAGGTTCCAGGGAGAGTGTATTGGTGAGATGTGTCCTTTTCACTGCTTTCGGCTAAATTGTCGTCGAAAGACCAGGAATAGCTGGCGATACCGTCCGGGACATTTAATAAATATTCTTTTGATGGATCCTCCTTGTTGCGGACAGTAAAAGTTACGGTTAACGGAGCGACACCGATGGTCGGTGAAGCTATGAAATCAACATCCGGCACAGAGTCTTCCACTGTGATGGTGGTTGATGCGGAATGCGAGTCTTCGTCAACATCGAATACAATCAACTTGACGGTATAGGTTCCCTGGGTGCGGTACTCATGCGTCTGATTGCTTATGTCAGTTGTAGTGACCTTGGTGTCGTCTCCGAAATCCCACTCGCAGCGTGTGATGCCATCGTAGGAGGTGGACTGGTTGAAAAAGGTCACCGTGAGCGGTTCAACCCCCGTGGTCTTGTCGGCTTCAAAGGCAGCAGTGGGGCCGGTGTCGGCGACGGTGATAGTGTCGGTCGCCTGACTCGTAACCCCATCGACCTCCGTAACGGTTAACGTGACGGTGTGGGTGCCATCCTGGCCGAAGACGATTCCCTGTGGATGCTGAGCCGTTGAGGCTGACGGGGTTCCGTTCTCGAAAGTCCAGTCCCAGGAAACGATCTCGTCATGGCTGGTTACTTCGGATTTGTCCTCGAAATCGACCTGCAACGGTTCGCTGCCGCTGGTCTCAGAGGCGGTAAAGCTGGCGGTGGGGTCCGTGTCGATGGCTATGATCGTGAAATTTATTTCAACAAAATCATCTTGGTTTGATTGGTTTTGAGCTCGGACTCTTATCGTATAAGTGTTGTCACTATCAAGGGTAACCGCTGTTTTCAGTGTTGCTGTTTCATCAGAGTTAGTTGGATTGTCAATGCTAAAAGCATTATTGTTGGTGTCACCGGAACCGTCTACCAGAGTAAATACATATGTTTGAGTTGAAGATGTATCAGAGCCTTCTTGTTTTATTGAAAATTCTCCTACCGTGGTTCCTATCACGATATCTTCACTCACTTGGTTGTTGCTGAGAGATATATCTGAAATTGTTGCTTCTGCGTGTGCGCCGTACATTATAGCCAACGAGGATAAAATTATAAAAAAATACCACGCGATCTTATAGGATTTATAGACAGATGTACGCATGCTTTTTATCTCCTTGGTTCGTCACGACGCATATTTTTTCTGCATAGCATCAAAACCGCCGCTTGTACCCCCCGACAATATGGGCGCGGCCGCGTTGTTTTTCGCTGTAGCCGTAGGCGTCGAAAGAGTATAAGCGGCTGGAAGTGGTCACGGAGAGACTGCTGCCGCCGGTGATGCCCCGTGCGGTGACCGCGAAATAAGTGTCTTGATCAAAGGCCGATTCGGTGCTGATACTGTCCGTGTTTTTCATGTTATCCTTGTCTTCAAGGTCCGTGCTGCTATCGTGTAGCCATTCCAGCGCGGTGGTGCTGGTCTTGAGGTCTTGCGGATCGGCGTTTTCCAGCCGTTGCAGGGCTTCCATGGCCGCTGCTTCAGCCAGGTAGAAAACACGCTTGTAATCGCGCTCGTTGCCTGCAATGCGCATTTCGACACTCGTGATCTGGGTGATGGAAACGCCCATAAGGGTCACCAGAACCAGGAGAACCAAGGCGACGATAACGATCGAACCTTCTTGGTGGCTGTTTTTTTTGTTTGTCAATAGCGACATTAATGTTTTACCAGGATTCATGGATTCATCCTCAGTTTTACAAAAGATCACAGACTGTTTTTGATGCCTTGCAGCGTCACCGCCTGAGTAGTACCAAAACGGTTTTTCCACTGGCCCGTCAGGGTAACTTTTTTGGCGTCGATGATGCCGTCGTCGGCCAAATCAACGACCGTCCATTTGATGGTATAACCTTCAGGAGGATCTTCATCCACATGGGGGTTATTCTCGTCGGTAATCGCCAGGCGTGAATCATCAAACGGTAGCCCCATCAGCATTTCCATGCGATCCTGAAGCCAGGTTGTGCCTTCGGTGAGCACCATGGCGTATTGATTGCTCATCAGACCGGTGATCTGCATCTTGGCCACGGCCAGAAAGCCCACGGCCAGGATCGTCAGGGCGATCAGCACCTCGATGAGGGTAAAGCCCCGATCTGACCTTCCGGAGCTTTTGAGTATTGATTTTTTTCGTTTCATACCGTTTTGCGGAGAGATCCCTCGCTTCGCTCGGGATGACAATTCGGGATTTATCGAATTCATCTCTTATAACCCCATGTTCCGGCAGCGGATGGTGGTGGTCAGCATCCGCCGCCGGTAATGATCGTTCTGGGCGGCCAGAATAATCTCGTCCTGCTGGTTGCGATAGACATTGGTGTCGCGATACTCAGGGTCGGGCTTGTCGGTGCGGGCCACCATGGTGATCTGCACCGAACGGATCTTTTTGAAATCGTTGGCGGGTACGTCGCCAAGGTCGGGGTTGAGCACGTCGTTGTCTTCGTCGAGATAGATAAAATTGATGGCATCAATATTTTCGGCCAGAGGCTGCAAATATCCAATGCCGCTTTTACGCTTAAGAGAATTTTCAACAATTGCGTAGTGGATGTTCTCGTCGGTATCGAAACTAGGGCCCCCATCTTTTAAGAGAGTACCGTTTTCATTGAGATCTGCCGAAATTTGTAATTCATCGCTATTGGCGATCAGAAAGCCGGACTTGGCCGTGTTGTGAGGATCGAAGCCGGCCATTCTCAACTCCCTTTCTAAGTGGTACATCCCAGTTCGAATGCTTTGCTGCATGGCCGTAACTTGGCCTTGAGTGATATAGGTTTTCTGTTGGGTTAGATAAGAGGTATAGATCGCCGTTGAAACCACTGAAAAAATAAGCAAAGTAATTAAAAGTTCGACTAACGTAAAACCTGACATCAGGCTAATATTTCCGAAACATGATGTTTTCATTCGAACTTTGGTCCATTTCATTATTGATGCTTTCGTAAAAAATCCGAATTGTCATCCCGAGCGCAGCGAGGGATCTCTTCGTAAAACGAAATGATTAATAATAGCGGATGCTTGAGATTCCTCGTCGCAAGCTCCTCGGAATGACAATG
>Ga0265295_1000717_pt1 | contig 64004 bp, 37 predicted proteins | sample Munlansysbiofilm_FD_192503 | JGI IMG/M metagenome (GOLD analysis project Ga0265295, IMG submission 192503) | Leachate microbial communities from a municipal landfill in Southern Ontario, Canada - Methane capture system biofilm | ecosystem: Engineered > Solid waste > Landfill > Unclassified ... | reverse complement strand
TCTAATACCTTGACTCGGATGGCTTCTTGAGCAGAAATACTAAGCTTTCTTAGGTCTTGTTTTTTCATGCTCAAAGATAAAAAGAAAAAACGACAAACACTAACTATTTTATGCACTTATTAATAAGATTCTAAATATCTAATTTCCCTATCTGTATTTTTTTGTTTTCTAAGAATATATATTTGGTCAACTTTATACTTACCTAAATTTACTTGAGAAGTTAGTTTTATCCATTCTGAAACAACAATATACATTCCATTTGGATTCTTCATTTTCAGTTGTTCTGCTGCTGTTGATGAACCTTCAAGCATTGTTTTATCTAGGTATGTTTTACATTCTATCGCTACAGCAGGTATTTGCAAAATTGAAGTTTGTTTTTCACTACTTCCTTTAACATTCATATTCGTTTCAATGTTAACACCAATTACAAAATCGTGGTCTTTTATTTCAATTTTTGCATTTGGATGAGTAACCATTTCAAAGAAATTTGATGAGTTAAAGAAAATATCTTTAAAGGCGTGAGCTTTCCCTAGTAGGGCTGATTCTGAAAACTCAAAAACCATATCCCTAAAGAGGTAGTAAATAAACTCTTCTAAAACGCTTGAATGAAGGTTTGAGCGAGAATCGAATTTCTCAGCATACTTTTGTTGGTCAATAAAGTCTTTATATTCAGCAAATAAATTTACTCTCTTTGCTAAAATATCATTATCAGATGAGCTTGACTTGATATATGGACCTTTTAATAATTCATTTTGTTGTCTCCATTTATTGTATTTATTGCGAATTTCAGATAAATATTTTTTAGATTCCAAGTCAATATATTTAGTCTGATGACTTTCCTTTTGTTTTAGATTATCTCCGTGTACATACATAGCCTTTCGGTTTTTAAGGATATTTGAGAAACCAAATTGTCTGCAATTGCTTTTGCCATTAATGGTGGAACGGCATTTCCAATTTGATTATATTGGCATAAATGTTTTTCAGTATTTCTTCCTTCCCTTTCAAGAAGTTTGTGGCTAACAACAGTTGGCTTACCTTTAAAAATAAACCAATCGGGGAAAGATTGAACCCTTGCCCCTTCTCTTGGAGTAAAATTTCTGTTTTTGTAAGGATGAACAAAATTAGCATAAAAAGATGCAGCTACTGTATGACAAGGTTTGTTTGGATGCATTCTTCTATTATTTTGGTCATATAGTTTTTCAGAAAACTCACCATTACCATTCCTTTTTAATGGTTTTAAATGGTCTGGTACGTCAGAAATTGAATGACCCCAAGCCATTGACGCAAATCTTTCAACCATTCTTTTGGAGTGATTCATTGCTTTATTATTGAAAACTTTACTAGAGCCTTTTCGTAAATATTTTTGATATTGATTTTGTGGTGGTTTTTCGTATTCCATTTCTTCATCACCGCCCCAAGCTTCAATATCTGGTAAGTCGGATATTGCATCCCATAAAGTTGGGCACTTTTTTAAACCATCATTGAACAGATTTGGTTCCGTTGTACCTAATGTATGTGTGGGAGATGGGAAAGGGTTGGATAATTTTTTCTTAGATGCGATGACAAAAAGTCTCTTCCTTATTTGAGGCACCCCATAATCGGTTGCATTTAAAATTGTATGATATGTGTAGTATCCAAGTTTCTCTAACTCTTCTAATATTATTTTTATAACTAGTTTTTTGTCTGAAGTTTTAGCTTTAATGATATTTGGAACATTTTCCATAATCATTATTTCTGGATTAAAAATCCTACCAAGTCTTATAAATTCATTGAATAGAGAATTCCTAGGGTCTTTAGGGTCACCTGCATTTTTATTGCAAATTGAAAAACCTTGGCAAGGTGGACCACCAAGAATTATATCAGGTTTTTCATTAAAGGTTTCTTTTAGATATTCATCAGAATAGTTTTGTATGTCCCCAACGAGGACTTTTGATTCTTTGTGGTTGAATTGAAAAGTATCTGCTGCCCATTTGTCATACTCAATACCACCAATAATTTTATAACAACCGCTCATTTCAAAACCTAAACTAAAGCCACCTGCTCCAGCAAAAGTGTCAAGGACTTTAAGTTTCTGATTATAATGAATGTTTTCGTTCATTTATTTACTTTTTAAAAATTCAACTTGTTCTTCTGCAACCCTTAACGCTTCAATACCCAAAGTTTCTTTATAAACTATGGAGTATATTTTGTTTGCCAACCATAATGTTTCTAATTCTTTCATTGATACATTAAATAGGTTGCTTATTTTTAGCAAATCTTCCCTTTTTATTTGTTTCTGGTCATTTTCGACTTTACTCAAAAAACCTTCCCCTATTTCAAGTTTTGCGGCAAGTTCTCTTTGTCGCATACCTGCATTTTCTCTTAATTCTCTTATTCTTTGACCTATTGTCATTGACTAAAAATTTACTTGACCAAAACAGGTCAAATATACAGTTGTTTTTATAAAAATCAAAGCCTGGACAATACGAAGGCTGTTTTTGTTGCGAAGAAATCGCCTGTGCGGTGGGGCAACATCATCCACAGAAAATTCTGAGGAGGGCTTAACTACCAAGCTCAATGTTGATGGACTGGTGAGCGTGTCGACAGCGAGTGGTTTTAACATAACCAGATAACTACCCGCCAGCAGCTTTATTTCCTTTTGAACAGCAATGGCTCGGCTTGATGCAGTGTACCTGTCGGTAATTTGGGAGCCGCCAACGAATAGCTCAAAGGGTAAGGTTGATTCCACGTCGATGCTACCCTTCCAGAATCCCTCCGTTTCGATTATGCTGCCGCAAGCACTAGCTTGTAATCATTGCTTGCAACATAGAGGTTGATTGTACTATCGGTGTTTGCTTTATATTTTGACCAGTGAATATTTGTTCCCTCAATTGGATTGCCCGCTATGGAGTAAAAGTTGTCGAAGCAAAGCGTTTGTTACTTTGGCAAATCGATGGGTTCAAAGGTTTACCTTTCACGTTTTTGGTGTTGGCCAACGATGGTGGTGTTAAGCTTATGCCATCTGCAGCTAACCATTCTTCAATAAAATTTTGATAATAAAGTATGACTAATGTTTGTGTAAAGGTTAAAGGGTATTTCTGGTTATTTTAGCTCACCCTGCGAGGCGGGACAACCGCTTTACTCGAATCGAACATATACCTATAGGTTACGTGTGTTTTTAAAACCTTGGCTCCAATTTGCTCAACCACTTTGCACATGGTGGGGTTAAAATCGCCAATCCAATTCATCTCAATATCGGTGTATGGGTAATCGTTGCGAAAAGCCCAGTTGGCAAATCCTTTAATCAGGGCTCCATCAATTCCCCTGCCTTGATACTGTGGAACAACGCCAAATATTAAGCCCAGGGCCTTGGTGCATTTCTTCTTCACCTTAAGCAGGTACATCAGCTTTAGCTTAGCCCACAGATCAAACTTACCGTTTAGATGTTTAACAATCTGATTTAGATCTGGGATCATTATTATAAAACCTACGGGTTGGTTGTTGTGGTAGGCAAAAAGGATTAATCTTTCGTCGAGTATGGGTTTTATGGATTTGAGAAGCGCCAAGGCCTGTGCCCTCTTCATCTTGCCAACACCTGCAAATCGGCCCCAACCCTTGTTGAAAATCTCAACAAAGTCATCAGCAAACCTGTGTAGCTCCTTCCGGTTGATGGTTGTAATCCTGTATTCGGGATTTTGCTCAATGCGCTTGGCCTTCTCCCAAACCACAGGATCAATGCGCTTATCGCTAACGGGCATGTGGTAAGTAAACTGCTTGAAGTAGGTTTTAAAGCCATACTTCTCGAAAAGCATCTTGTAGTAGGGTAGGTGGTAACCCATACAGTAGTTGGGTTCGTAAAATCCATCCACCAGCAACCCCCACCAGCGGTCGCGCTCACCAAAATTTATTGGGCCATCCATAGCTTCCATGCCCCTGTCTGCAAGCCACTTCTTGCAGGTGTCGAAAAGAATATTGGCTGCCACCTGGTTGTTGATACACTCGAAGAACCCCATTCCTCCTGTTGGCTGCTCACTATTTTTCAAGCTACGGTCGATGAATGCCGCTACACGTCCTACTGTTTTACCCTTTTCGTCTAGCAGAATCCATCTAATGGCCTCGCCGTTACGGAAGTGTTTGTTCTTTTGAGGGTTAAAAACATCCTCAATGTCGTGGTCGAGGGGTCGAATCCAGTTTGCCTCTTTTTTATAAAGCCTCATGGGGAGCAGAAGAAACTCCTTTCGAGTTTTTGCGTTGGTTACCTCAATAGTTTTAAAATCCATAGAAATGAAAGTTTATCAAGGTTGATGTGGGTAAAGATATAAAATTTGACTTTTTTTTTGAGCCAACGTAATGCAAACAAAGTTCGAGCTATTGCAAAAAACCTGCCGATCATCTTGCGTCGGCAGGTTTGTAAGGCTCTAATTTATAAGCTTACCTTGTTGTTTTTATGCTGATATAGTTTTTGCTGCGGTATGGGTTGTTGCCATTGTAAAGGATCTTGTCAGCAAAGTCGAAATACTTACTCATATTTTCAGCCGTTTTGAACTTGTTATCGCCGTGCCCAACGCCCTCAACGGTCATAAGCGTGGCAATCTCACGGCCAGTGGCCTCATTCACCACGTTCTTCATGTTTACCGACTGCATATAGGGAACTACCTTGTCGTTGGTCCCATGAACTAGCAGAATAGGAGGGAAATCGGGGCCAACCAGGTTTATTGGGTTGGCATCGTTTGTTTTTTCCCAGTTCTCCTGCACATTAAAGCCCATAATCTCATTGGCAGGGTGCGAGCCAAGATTGGTTACCCTGCTGATATCGGCTACGCCGTACCATGAAATAACTCCTTGCACTGCGCTCGAAAAGTTTTCGTAGCCCATGGAGAGGTTCTCAAAAGCCGGATGATTATTTGTAGCTCCCAGCATCATGGCTATATGCCCTCCAGCAGAGGAGCCCCATACCACAATGTTCTTTGTGTCAAGCTCGTAATCTTTCCCTTTTGCCCTTAAAAAGCGAATAGCAGCTTTAACATCGTGCAGGGGCTTTGGCCATATCACCTCATCAGATAGCCTATAGTTTAACGATACCACAGCGTATCCTTGAGTTGTGGCCTGGACCATAGGCACTAGTGTTTCTGCTCTTTTGTCGCCATACTTCCAACCACCCCCGTGAACAACCACAATGGCTTTGTAGGGAGCTTCACCCACCGATGGGTAGATGATGTCAAGGGTTTGCCGTGGGTTGTCCCCTGCTGCGTAGTGAATGTCAACAATGGTTTTCGGAAACTGGGAAATATCAATGCTTTTAACTTTACCCTTGGCATGGGCTGCATACTCGCCCATTTCCGATTGGGTTACTCTGTCTGCTTCCCCTTGATTCTGGCATGAAAATATCAGCCCCAAAAGGGGGAGACAAAGTAGTAGAAGTTTTGAAGGTTTAGCTCTGTTCATGGCCGTATGTTTTGGGTTTGACATATTTGGGCTTTTGTTGAGGTTGCCGATTATTTAAAGGATACCGATACAATTCAATAAATATTGGTACGTACAAGGTACAAAAAAAACCTGCCAAGGCAAACTTTGTGGGTTTTGATTGGCAGGTTTTTTAATGGGTGGTACAATAATTATCGGCTTGAGTGTATGCTGTTGATTTTTATAGGTTAGCTGAGCATTTCAAAACAAATAAATAAAACAATTGTTTTGATTGTTTTGTGCAGAATATTAATATTTCAGCCCTCGTAGAGCCTGCCTGGCTGGCAGACAAGGGCATAAATCGATTGAAGAGATTAATGCAAAAATTTTAAGCACTTCGTAGACCTGCCTGCCTTTCGGCAGTAAGGCAGGGGTGCTGTCAATCTTTTTTATCTATATTCAAACGCTATTGCACCCCTGCCGAAGACAGGCTAGCGAGGTGCAATAGGTTGTGGAGGAATGTTTCTGTTTTGCTATTGCACCCCGCTGGGGTGCTATTTATACTCCGCAAATCTTGTTCTATCGCTATTGCACCCCCACGGGGTGCAGAATATCCTTCGCAAACCGTGTGCTATCCCTATTTCGCCTCTCCGAGGCCGGGGAGAATCTATTCGATGGGCTGCTATCGCTATTGCACCCCCACGGGGTGTTCGACATCGTCTGTTGCTATATTCCATCGCTATTTCGCCCCTGTCTGCTGTCAGCGACAGGCAGGCCGCTGGGGCGATTCAATCGCTATGCACCACCTACGGCGGCAGGGTGTTGTACCCCAGCGGCCTGCCTGGCCGGCAAAGGCAGGGGTACAATAGCGATAGCATTAGGAGAGGGAATAGAACAGCACCTCGGAGAGGTGCAATAGCGATGGCATAAGGGAGTTGGAAAAGAATAGCACCTCGTAGAGGTGCAATAGGTTGTGGAGGAATGTTTCTGTTTTGCTATTGCACCCCGCTGGGGTGCTATTTATACTCCGCAAATCTTGTTCTATCGCTATTGCACCCCCACGGGGTGCAGAATATCCTTCGCAAACCGTGTGCTATCCCTATTTCGCCTCTCCGAGGCCGGGGAGAATCTATTCGATGGGCTGCTATCGCTATTGCACCCCCACGGGGTGTTCGACATCGTCTGTTGCTATATTCCATCGCTATTTCGCCCCTGTCTGCTGTCAGCGACAGGCAGGCCGCTGGGGCGATTCAATCGCTATGCACCACCTACGGCGGCAGGGTGTTGTACCCCAGCGGCCTGCCTGGCCGGCAAAGGCAGGGGTACAATAGCGATAGCATTAGGAGAGGGAATAGAACAGCACCTCGGAGAGGTGCAATAGCGATGGCAAAGGGAGTTGGACAAGAACAGCACCCCAGCGGGGTGCAATAGGTTGTGGAGGAGTGTGTTTGGATTTGATATTGCACCCCGTTGGGGTGGTGAAGAAACACGAATATTCTTGTTCTATCACTATTTGCCACCTAGGGCGGCAAGAGACAATTATCATATAATACAAAAAAATCAATAACTTTGGATACAGACCAAAATTATAATGCCATGGCAAACCCCTACTACCAAATCTCTATGCAGCTGGTTTTTGCTGTAAAACACCGAGATGCACTAATTAAAGATGATTTTAGAGAGGAGCTACATAGGTACATTGGTGGAATTCTTGTGAATCAAAAACATAAACCGCTAGCAATAAATTCGATGCCAGACCATATTCATATATTTTTCGGGATGCATCCTTGCGATATTCCGGCTTTAATTCGCGACATCAAATCGGATTCTTCAACGTTTGTTAATGAAAAGAAATTGTCGAGATTTAAATTTCAGTGGCAGGAGGGGTATGGTTTGTTTTCGTATAGCATGTCACATCGTTCCAATGTGATTGAATATATTGATAATCAACAGGACCATCACAAAAAGATTTTGTTTAGGGAGGAGTATTTGGCTTTTTTGAAGGAGTTTGGGGTGGAGTATAATCCCAAGTGTGTTTTCGATTTTTTTGAGTAATTGCGGATAAAGGCGGTATGGTATTGCACCCCGCTGGGGTGCTAATCATACTCCACAAATCGAGTTCTATCGCTATGGCACCCCCACGGGGTGCTGGATAATCGTCTGTTGCTATATTCTATCACTATTTCGCCCCTGTCTGCTGTCAGCGACAGGCAGGCCGCTGGGGCGAGGAGATCCTATTCTATGCTCTGTTATCGCTATATGCCACCTACGGTGGTAGTCCTCGCACCTCGGAGAGGTGCAATGGCGATGGCATAAGGGAGTTGGACAAGAATAGCACCTCGTAGGGGTGCTATAGGTTATGGTTAAATGTTTCTGTTTTGATATTGTCCCCCACGGGGTGCAGAATATCCTTCGCAAACCGTGTGCTATCCCTATTTCGCCTCTCCGAGGCCGGGGAGAATCTATTCGATGGGCTGCTATCGCTATGGCACCCCCACGGGGTGCTGGATAATGGTCTGTTGCTATATTCTATCACTATTTCGCCCCTGTCTGCTGTCAGCGACAGGCAGGCCGCTGGGGCGATTCAATCGCTATACGCCACCTACGGCGGCAATGGATGTCACCCCGTAGGGGTGAAATAGCGATGGCAAAAGGAATTGAACGGGAATAGCACCCCGTAGGGGTGCTATAGGTTATGGTTAAATGTTTCTGTTTTGATATTGTCCCCCACGGAGTGCTGAAAAAACACGAATATTATTGTGCTATCGCTATACGCCACCTACGGCGGCAAGGTTATTGAAATCGATCAATTCCTGTTATCGCTATTCGCCACCTACGGCGGCAGAGGACAATTATCATGTGATACAAAAAAATTACTCCACTAATAATATTCCCACCTTTTTTCCATATCTTTGCAGCATAATGGTTCTAAAGGGTTTTTAACCCACAGGATTAAAAGGGAATGCCGTGTAAATCGGCAACAGTTCCCGCTGCTGTAAGCTTCATTAACCAATGGGCACCCCAGCCACTGTCCGCCAACCGGCGAGATGGGAAGGCGCCCCAAAGGGAAGTAAGTCAGAAGACCTGCCATTAGCTGCCTCCATTCAGATACGCTTTCGGGATAAAAGCGCGGATGAGAACCTCACAGTCCACATCCAACTCCCACACGGTGTCTGCGGCAAGGCAAAAAATTAATGCTTCAGGTGGCAAGGGTTTACGGTCTGCCATAACTTATGCCCTTGCCCCTGCTTTGGACTTAGTTGTACTATGCAGAATAATTGGCCATACCGGATATTACTATTTGCTGTTATGCTTCTGAATACATTAGGGGCGTTTGCGCAGCACTTGGTGTCCGATACCATAAGCCTGGAGGGCGTAACGGTTTACCAACGAAGGCAAGCAAGCGGTTTGCAGGCTGGAATAAAATCAATATCCATTGATACGCTTGATATTAGGGAAAAGCAGGGGTTGAGCCTTGCCGAGCTGCTGCAGGATAATAGCCCCATTTTTATAAAGACCTATGGGCGTGGGGCAACTGCAACGGCATCTCTTCGAGGTACGAGTGCTTCGCACACCAAGGTGTATTGGAATGGACTACGAATAAATTCACCCATGAGCGGTGAGGCTGATTTCTCCATAGTTCCTCTCTATTTTGTTGATGATGTGGCCATTCATTTTGGTCAGTCATCGATGAGCTTTGGAAGCGGAGGGCTGGGTGGTTCGGTAAACCTCCAGAGTACACCCAATTGGGGTAAGCAGTATGGGGCAAAAGTTTACCAATCCGTTGGTAGCTACCAAACCTATTCCACGGCAGCCACATCAACCTATGGCAAGGGTAAGTTGAAGGCTCAAACCCGACTCTTCCGCGAAGCATCGGAGAATAGCTTTAGCTACAGGAATACTGCAAAAATTAATAAGCCGATTGAGATACAACAGAATGCCGATTACCTGAAGTATGGAGTTCTTCAGGAGGTTTACTATAGGTACAGCGAAAACAGCATGCTATCTGCCAAGGCCTGGGCGCAGCGAACCGACAGGGGTATTCCCCAGCTTATGACTAGCTTTTCGGCAAGAGAGATTAATAGGCAGCAGGATATCAACCTTAATTCCATAGTGGAGTATCGATCGGGAGGAGAGGTAGTGTCGTGGAGGGTAGCTTCGGGACTATCGCATATGAATCTCACCTACGATTTTAGTAAGCTGTCGGTTGAGGGAAACCTGCTGCCCGTACTAAGTACCCAAAGCTCATCATGGAGCTGGTACAACAGGGCATCGATGGATTGGGTTACGAACGACTGGATAACCGTTAATGTTCAGGCTGAGGTGAATAGGCATTGGGTTCAATCCACCGAGGAGATTATAGGTAATGGATATATTGAAAATCAAATGCATAGCGCCCTAAGGGCCACCCTTATGGCAACGCCAACGGATAGACTTTCGCTCACGACTCTGGTTGGTGAGGAGGTGTTTTCAGGTTTTTTTACACCATTGTCAGCCTCTTTCTCTTTTAAATATAGGCTACTAGACGAAAAATCTCTTTTTGCGAATGGGGGGTACTCACGTAATTTTAGCTACCCATCGCTAAATGATTTGCACTGGCAGCCTGGAGGTAATCCTAACCTGCTGCCCGAAGATGTACAGTCGTGGGAGGTAGGTTTGCAACACGCATTCCAGTACGCAGGTTCACAGCTAAATATCGAAGCAAATCTTTTTTCATCTAACATTAACAATTGGATAATGTGGCTTCCGCACCTAAAGGGATACTGGGAGCCTGTGAACCTAACTCAAGTTGAGGCTAAGGGAGCCGAGGCTTCTCTATCTTTAAACCAACAAATTGGTAAGGTAACGCTAAAAATGAGAGGCAATTACAGCTACACAAAGTCTACCATCGAGAATGCTGGTGGGGTAATGCGCCCCGAGGCGCACGGCAAGCAAATCCCTTTTATCCCCGTACATTCAGGAGGTGTAGCAATAAACGCTTTATGGCGTAGTTTTCACGTAGTATATTCATTTACCCATTTCTCTGAGCGATACACCACCACTAGTAATAATCCAAACTCGGTTCGTAAGCTATACCCTTACTATATGAGTAGTGCGGCAGTAGGGTGGGATTTTGCTCTGTACAATATGCCAATGGGTGTTCAGCTTAGGGTCGATAATATTTTTAACGAGAGTTACCAAACCATACTTTGGCGACCCATGCCGGGGCGCAATTACAGCTTTACCCTAAGAGTTGAATTATGATGATACAAGGGTCATACAAGCGAGTAGGTAATCGAACAGGGCATTTAACTAAGTTCTTTCCCTTGATGCTTATTATTGCTACAACCCTACTCTTTGGCTGTATGGATGATGATGTTTTACCTGTATCGCCTGTTGATCTGTTTGGGAGCCGAGGGGTTTTTATTATCAACGAGGGCAATTATCTGTACGGAAACTCTAGCCTTAGCTACTACGATATTGAATCGGGCGAGGTGGTGAACGATATTTTTTCGCTGGCCAATGGCGTACCGCTGGGTGATGTGGCGTACAGCATGACCTTGCACAACGGTACGGGTTACATTGTGGTAAATAACTCGGGCTGCATTCACGTGGTTGATGCCAACACGCTGCTGTATGAGGCTACCATAGAGAACCTACCTTCGCCACGCCATATGCTTTTTGTTGATAACGATATGGCGCTGGTAAGCGACCTGTACGCTCGTGCCATAAGCATCGTGAATACATCAACAAATAAAGTTGAGGGAACCATTAAAACGGGCGACTCGTCGATGCCCTACTATCGACATTCGTCGGAGCATCTTATTAGGGTTAGCAACAGGGTTTACACCAACTCATGGAGCTACGATAATCAGTTGCTGGTAATTGATTTAGCGCAGATGCAGGTGGTGGATTCAATTCGCGTGGGGATTCAGCCACTGGCCATGGTAAAGGATAAGAACGAAAACCTTTGGGTTATTAACGATGGCGGGTTTGCTGGTGGCCCTATGGGTGTTGAAGTTCCATCGCTTATGAGGATTAATACCACTGGCAATGCTGTAGATTTATGCCTCAACTTTTCAGCTGTTACCGATGCTGTAGGGCAATTAGCTACCAATGCCGCAGGCGATTCGCTATACTTTATCTGTAACCATCTGTACGCAATGAGCATCTACGATACTGGACTACCTGCCGAACCTCTTATAGCACGAAACGGCAGAACGTTCCGTGCGCTTGGTGTTGATTCCCAAACAGGGGATATCTACATCTCCGATGCCACCGACTTTATGAGCGAGGGTAAAGTGTATCGCTACACATCCAAGGGTTTACCCATCGATAGCATTGGGGTGGGAATAATTCCGGGGAACTTTTGCTTTAACTAGCGTTAGCCAATACGCCGCGAAGCAATAAGATATAAAACCAGCGGGATTATTGTAAACCCAATAATTACGAGAGCAGTACATACGTAGTTTAGGCCTTTACCCGTTACGTCAGATAAAATTACCCCCGTTCGGCTCATATTTACCTACTGAAGGTAGGTTGCACCTGAGTCGTACTATTGCTAGCAGACACCCGCCATTGACTGGACAAGTTGTGCCTGCGTTTTTTCACAGGCAACACCGTCAAAGTTGAAGTTTATATTAGCCCCAATTAAAACACGGAGGACAATACGGCTATCAGGAAAGCAAGACTTGGAATCGTCCGTCAGTTTTTTTTTGACGGACATACCAACGTCAAGAAAAAGGCTACAAAACCTGCCCCAAAGCAGGCGGGTTTCGCTAGGCTAAGCTTAGAAGAATATTCGGACGGCGGTGCATCCAACCGCCCAACTTCGTTTCAATTTAGCAACCTCGGCTTAACGGTGGCTCTTCGGAACATTAATTCTTGGACGATTGCTCATCATTGAATTCCTTTAGTCCCTTTCGGTGGTTTGTCCAAATCCTAAAAATGTGAAATGCTGCCAGGGCAAAAGCCAAAACCCCAAGCCCGATGGCGATGTACAGGAACCATTGCGATGGGTCCTCGGAGTATATCTTTTGATATCCCCAAAGCACTAGAGCCATTGTAGCGGCAAGTATAAGCGATATGTACTTGGTGTTAAAGCCCGAGCTGCGGTCGTAGCGGTTGGGTCGGCGGAGGTTTACCATGGCATATTTTTGTTTTCAAAGATAATGCTTTTGGATTAGAACCTAAGTGAGGCCCAAAAGCGATAAGGTAACTTTAGCGGATTGTAGCCGTAGGTATAAGTGATTATAAATTAATTATCCTATGCAAAGGTTTTTCCTAATCCTAGTTCTAATTGCCGCTACTACTCCTGCTAGCTCGCAAGTGGCTGATATGGACTTTGTCAACGCCGTTGATGCTTTTTCCAGGGGCGATTACTCAAGGGCAATCCAAGGTTTTAGCAATGCCATTGGGAGCGACTCAACCAACGTAAATGCCTATTACAACAGGGGCAATTCCTATGCCGAGCTAAAGAATTACCAAAAGGCTATTGCCGATTTTTCCAAAGCCATCGAGCTGCAGCCCCAGTTTTCCAGAGCATACTTCGAGCGAGGAACTGCTTGGCAACTGCTTGGCAGCTTAGCCGCTGCAATTGATGACTACACAAAAGCTATAGAGTTGGAACCCTCCTATGCAAGGGCATACTATGAGCGCGGACTTGCCTACCATTCGCTTGATAGCCTAAGCTGTGCGATTGCCGATTACACCCAGGCCATCGAATTAAACCCTAAAATATCGCGAGCCTATTTTAATAGGGGCATAGCCCATGCAACAATTGGCGATATGCTAAAGGCCTGTAACGACTGGCAGAAAGCTGCTAGTATGGGATTTGACGATGCCCTTGAAGTGATAAAAAAATATTGTGAATAAGTCGATTAAGAGCTCATATCCTCACCATCTCGTAAAGCAGACAATTTCTTTTGAGCTATTATTTGTGCCTGCAATAGCATTGTTACGAGGGGAGGCCTGAGAGCCTTTTTTGCTTAGTTCTTTGATAATAGGTGCATTTTGCTCACTATGGCTGAATAAATAGTTAGTCTTTGTGAAATGCAAAGGAGATTTCCTTGGCCTGCTGAGAACTGGTTCCGATGAAAAGGTTAAACTCCCCAGGTTCGGTCACAAATTGGTTCTTTGAGTTATAGAAAGCAATATCCTCCCAGGTTAATCTAAATGTAACCTCAAATGACTCGCCCGGCTCTAGTCCAATCTTTTTGAAGGCCTTCAGTTCCTTAACGGGCCTAGTTATGCTGCCCACCAACTGACGGGTGTAAAGCTGAACAACCTCCTCACCAAACCTATTGCCCGTATTGGTTACAATTATGGATGCTAATAGGGGCTTGTTCTTTGACATTAGCGTGTCCTCAAGTTTTATTTCAGAATACTTAAAGGTTGTGTAAGAAAGACCGTGCCCAAAAGGGTAAAGCGGCGTGTTGGGAACATCAAGGTATTTCGAGGTGTACTTTTGTTCGCTGTAGGGGCGACCAGTATTCTTCTCGTTATAAAATGTGGGTACTTGACCCCCATTGCGGGGGAAGGTTACCGGAAGTTTTCCCGAAGGGTTGTAGTCGCCAAACAGAACATCGGCAATGGCATCGCCAGCGGTAGTCCCAAGAAACCAGGTTTCAAGTATCGCACTTGCTTCTTGGTCAACCTTTTCTATGGTTAGCGGACGTCCGTTCATCAGAACAACAATAAGTGGTTTGCCAATTTTTGCAAGTTCCAACGCCAATTCTTCTTGAAGACCAGGAAGGTTGATATCAGAGCGACTAGCGGCCTCACCACTCATATTCTTATGCTCGCCAATGGCCAATACAATGGCATCGGAAGCTTTTGCCAACCTTATGGCTTCGCTAAAACCTTCCCTTGAATTATCATTTACCCCTGTTCCGATGGTATGAAGAATGCGGGTATTCTCCCCAACCTTATTCTTTATACCCTGTAGTAGGGTAACCGATTTCTTGTAATCGCCAGCAGCCGACCACGACCCTATCATATCCTTTTGGCTATCGGCAAGGGGGCCAATAACAGCAATGGATTTAATATCCTTGCTAAGCGGAAGGGTGTTGTTTTCATTTTTAAGCAGTACAATTGAACGACGGGCAAAGTCCCTTGCAAACTCAAGATGCTCAGAGGTCAGTATGTTTTCATGCTGCCTTTCTATGTTTGAGTATCGGTAGGGATCCTCAAATAGGCCCAGTTCGTATTTAAGGTTAAGAATTCTTCTTACTGCATTATCAATGGTTTTAATGCTAACCTTTCCCTCATCGATGGAATTTTTAAGATGATTATTGAATATTCCCGACTGCATATCCAAATCAACCCCTGCATTTATAGCCAGCTCTCCTGCGTGCTTTTCATCCTTGGCAAACCCATGAGGAATCATCTCTTTTATGGAGGTGTAATCAGTAACCACAAAGCCCTTGAATTTCCATTCTCCCCTAAGAACATCGGTTAATAGATATTTACTTCCTGTTGCGGGCACGCCAAACAGCTCATTAAATGCGGTCATAAACGTGGCAACACCCTCATTAATGGCTGCCTTAAATGGGGGGAGGTAGGTGTTTCGTAGTTCAATTTCTGACATATCAACGGTATGGTAGTCTCTTCCACCTTGGGGTGCCCCATAGGCTGCAAAATGTTTCGCACAGGCAAGCATTGTGTGAACATCATAAAAATCTTTACCCTGGTATCCCCTAACCTTTGCCCGAGCAACCATGGAGGTAAGGAATGGGTCTTCGCCAGAACCCTCGGCAATTCTTCCCCAACGTGGGTCGCGTGTTACATCAATCATAGGAGCAAAGGTCCAATGCAACCCCTCCGATGTGGCCTCAATGGCAGCAATGCGAGCCGATTTTTCAATGTAATCCATATCCCAACTTGCCGTTTCTCCGAGGGGAATTGGAAAGATGGTTCTATGACCGTGTATTACGTCGTAACCAAAAAGTAGAGGAATGCCAAGCCGTGTTTCTTCAACGGCCATTTTCTGTAATTCGGTTGTAAATTTTACCCCATACGCATTGAAAACTGCACCAACCTTTCCGGCTTTAATGTCGTTGGCGTAGTTCTCATGCATTGTAGGGCCGGTGATATCGTAACCGCTTGAGAAAAGTGTTAGCTGACCAATCTTCTCCTCAAGGGTCATTTTTTTCATTAAATCCTCAACAAAAGTATCTCTCTTTGAGTAGGCTGATTGCTCCTTATTATTTGAACAAGCAACTATTAAAACGATTACTATTATGGTTGAAATGGTAAATATTTTCGATTTCATAAGCTCCAATTCTAGTTAATAAGATGAGGCTTAATTGCATTTTGCCAGATTTCATACCCCGCGGAATTCATATGAAGCATATCATCCAAAAAAATGGTGGAATCGGCCACACCATTATCGTTGAGCATTTTGCCCCATACATTAATAAAACTTGTATTGGGTTTAGATTCTAAAAATTGCTTAATACCTTTATTCGCTGCAATAAACTTATTTGAAAGGTGCCATCTTGAAGGACTTGGTTTCATGGAGACGAACGAAATATACACCTCGGGATACTTCTCAACAATAAGTCCGTATAGTTGAGCAAAACGTTGTTCTACTATTTGTACTGTAATAGTATCGCTTGAGGCAAAGTCATTTTCTCCGCAGTAAATTACTATTTGCCTAGGGTTGTATGGGTATACAACGTGTTCAACATACCGGATTAGATCCTCGAGGGTTGAGCCCCCAAAGCCCCTATTGATAATGATGTGCTCAGGAAATTGCTCATGAACATCGTACCACATGGTGAACGATGAGCTGCCAATAAAAAGGATAGCATTAGCTGGGGGTGGGTTTAGCCTGTCCTGTTCTTTAAACCTATTGATATCATTTATAAATGGTTGGCCTAATCCGCTGAGGATTGTATTGAACAGGATTACTAATAAGGCAATATTTCTTTTCATGTACCGCTTGGTTTAATTAAATTTGCTTGATTATAGGTAGATAGCAATTTCGTTTTTTCCCTCATTTAGTTGTTCCAAAAAGTTTGCTTTTGGAATTAGAGCACCACCTTCCCTGTATGGGTTCTCCTCTATTGAGAATGAAACTGGACGTCCATTTATAAGAATTGAATTTGGACCGTACTCCCTGCTCTTAACATGGTAAACAATTTCAACAGATTTGCCCATAAAGTTCATTCCTGCTGAAAAGCCGTTGAATGATTTAGGCAGCACTGGGTCAATGATTATGTTACCGTACTCAGCCCTTAAGCCTAACAATCGCGATATTACCAAGCCGATATAGATACCGGGTCCACTAGAGTAAACCCTCCAGCCTCCTCTAAGGGTTAGCTTACCCTCTTTCACTTGTTCATAGCGCTCATCGGCATCGTAGCGACTTTTGAATACCACATCGGAGCTGCTGTAGTAACAGTTTGATTGGCGAATATCGCCGCAGGGAACAATTTCCCTGTAGTCTACTGGAATTGCTTGTCGTAGAGCTTTAATGAACGCTTCAGCCTTACCCATAATGGCCAGCGATTCGGCATAGCGAATGTGCTCATGCACGTACATTAGTCCAACCTCACGGCCAAAAAACGTGCTGCTCTCTGCCCTTTGGAAGATTTTTTGGATACCACCCTGATACTTTAAAGGACGATTCATTAACCTTGCACCATCGGGGCCCTTGAGGTGCTGCTCAACTAATACTTGATGATGCTGAGCCTGATCTTTAGTAAAAATTCCGCTAATGATTCCCCTATTCATAGGTAGAACGCTGTATTGTATTCGGGTTGTTTTATCGCTTGGATGTAGAAGAACAGAAATTGTATTATCCTTTTCAACCAGACCGTAGCCCGCAACAATTCCATCTTTTATTAGATGGTTGTTAAAGTCGGTTTTTATCCTACCGCAGATTTCTTTAAGCTCGGTTGCCTTTGTCTGATCACCAACCAGCTCATAAACCTTTTGATACTGGCTAAAAGCTTGATAGCTCATTTCAACTGTCCAGCTTGAAATCATTCTTTGGGCAAGCTCTTCGTTAACTGGTTGGAGGGAATCGTTCCAATCGCCACCACCAAATGGCACCAGAGACGTTCCGGGGATAAAGGAGCCCACAATCATTTTAATAAGCCTGTCGACGTGCTCACTTAACGGCGTTTTTTCAACTTCCAACGATGGTTTCTCTGAGTAGTAGGGTATTACCTCATCGAGGATTTTTATGTCGCCAGTTATCTTGATATAATTGCTTAGCGCGATGATACACCAGTAAATAATGTCGCCGTGGGCTTCATGGGCTCGTATGCTTTTGTAGCTATCGAACATCCACCACTGTGGCCAACCACCATCAGGGTTCTGGTTTGAGAAGATGACACGAAGAACCTGCTTGACCTCTTCGTACTTTTCCAAATTTAAAAGCAGGTCTATTGGACCCTGCGACACATCGCGCGTGCCCCAAGCAGCTCCCCCAAACTGCTCAAGCCCGTAGGGAGTAAGGTAGTGAGTTAGGGCGTTCATCCCGTACCAGGGAATTATCTCGTTAATGGCGGCAATATCTTTTTGCTTTCCAAGCAATGATAAATTCAAACTTAATTTTTGCCATTCTAATCTGGCATCATTGCAATCCTTAAGCCACTGATCATCTGTGTCTCTAATTTCAATGGGTTTTGATGCGGTACGCACCTCACCAAGAAAACTCATACAAAAAGTCGAAGTTTTTTTAACATCAAGAGCAAAGAAAGAGTTGGATATTTGATCATCCTCATAAATTTTAAATTCTGCGGTTGGATCTTGAACAATAATTCTGAATTGGGCATTGGGAAATTTACTCGCAATCAAACTTTCGGTCTTGGGTTTCACAATGAATTCCCTACCCGACAATCCAGTTGAAACTTGCCAACCATTGGCCTCATCGAAGTGATGAGTAATTAGTAAGTCAACTTTATCACCCTGAATAACCTTAAAATCGAGGTTAACTTGGGGTGCTGTTTTTGATGTCCATGAACGAACCTGAAATGTTTGACTTCCAAATTTGTAAATCCATCGACTATGGTTCAGCCCAATCTCATAGGCAGAGGGAACTCCAAGCAGATACGATTTACCATCAATCCTTACAAAAATCCGTTGACCCGTTTCGATTGCGGTATTGAACTGACTTGAACAAACAGAGAGAAGGATATTGAAGTTTGTGTTCCCTTGGGTTAAATGGGAGTTAAAAACTCCGTAGGCAAATGTATTGGTTGACATTATATTCTCATCGGGGACTAAACCGGTCTTTGCCTGCATAATATGACCGTGTGGCCTGTCAACCATCAACTCCTTTGCCTTTAGGACAATATGGTTTTTATCATCGCTAAAAAACGATAATGTTTGGTCTTTAATTACTTCGAGGTGGGCCCTTCCCTTGCCAAAAAAATGGGTTAACTCCTCATCGGTAAGATCATCGGCTAAAAGAATGGGGGAGGTGTTAAATATGTTTTTGGGTTGAAATTTACCGTCAGGATTAATAGAAGTTGTATTATCATCATCAAACTCCATCATTAAGCTTGGTAGTAACTTCAAGTCTTCCGAAGAGGTGGCTTTGGGATGATTGGCCAAATATTTGGCAAAAAACACTGTGCGATTTGTTTTACCGGGCTTGAGATTTATTGGTTGTGTTTGAAGTGCAATTATTGAAGATTCCCCAGCATACTCACCCCCAAGTATTTGGTTTGCTAATCCCTCAGGAATTCTCGTTGCGCGATATGTTTTGCCACAAAACTGCATTCCATCTGTACAAGCCGATACCGCCCCATCTTTACAAGCCACCATAAGCCAGGGGTGCCCATTCGACTCATTCATATTCTGACGACAACATACAACCTTTCCGTATTTATGGTCTTCAAGGATTAACCTTTCAATGTACTGACTAACATAGTACTCGTTAACCAACCCATCACTTTGGGTTTTGAGGCCAACATCTTGGACATAGAAAATATCAAGTTCCGCATTATTGCTTGATGTATTGGTAATTTCAACGCTCCACTGCCAGCTCAAACTTTTTGTTGATAGATGCAAAATACAGAGGTATTCAATGCCATTCCAGCTACCCTTTGCTATGAATTTATTCTTCACAAAGCCAAAAACACTGTTGCTTTCTGGTCCCGTTAGGGCAGTATATTCAAATGGTTTCCGCTTTTTTCGTAAGTAAATGTTTGCACCCGATTTGGAAAAAGGGGTGTTTTTTTTTAGGCTAATTCTTATTGGGTCAACCTCTATGGATCTAACCGCACCATTATTGAGAAAGTGAAAGTTGAGCCCGAGTGAATTTTTTATTTCCATCTAGCTAGCTAAATTTTATAGTTAGAAGAATCTCTTTGTTGTGTTTGTGGCTGTAGCCAAGGGCAATACGATCTTTTATAGCCATTAACTTAATGCTTTCTCCATCAATTGTTGCGCCCTTAACTTTGCCAACGTTGCTCCCTTCAAGCACTATTTCTCCAGCTAAATCGCGATCACCTTGAAGGGTGATTTTTATTTGATCATCCAACTTTTCGACCTCAAGGATATCGGATGTGCAGTGCAAAATATTAAGCCCCTTGGTTAATTCAAAACAAATTGGAGATAGCACAGCGTAAAGAGGTGGCCACAGCATTTCATCCTCAACAAAGGGAATTGAAATGGCTTCGCCATTGGCTGGGTGTGTATAGCTGATTTTGCCAAGCTGCTCCTCGTTGTAGTAGTTCGCAACAAAAAGTAACGCAGAAGCGTTGTCGGTAAACCGTTGCTTTACCGATATATTATCATTATTGGATGATGCTTGCCTTAATTTAGCTCCTGATTTTTGAAGAAAGGTTTCGTACACAGGTTTATGTCCTTCGGTATCGAAGCCAATCCAGGTGCCAAGATGAGTTATAGTGCCCTTTCCCAGCGATTTGCTAAATCCACAAGGCGTACCCTTTATGGTTCGGGCAATTATCTCGGCGCCTGCAAGCGATTTTTCAGAGTAAGTAATTTGCGGATTTGCGCACTTGATATCCTTCAAATGGTAAATATCTACCAAAGGCGAATCGATTATTTCACTGCCGACAGGGTGCACCGAAAGGGCATCGCGGATAATTGCGCAGGGCCTTTGCGACATTTCGCGGTCGGGTAGGTTAGGGAAGATAACAACATCCCCCCCTAACTCAGCCACCTCAACAATAACTTGTTGATCCCGAGCATTCATCTCATCGGTGCAGAAAGCCCATACCTGCTTGTATTTGGCAAGGTCTTTTGCCGATGATTTACTTAAGTCGGCCATATCGTAATCGATGTTCAATACTTGTAGCACCTTTAAAAGCCCATCGAAATATGCAGGCCGACGAATGGCAGCAGGAACAAATTGCAATCCACTTGCGCCCACCTCTGGCCTTTCCAATTCTGTGGCATAGTAAGGGGGATAGAAAAGCACACAGATTTCGGCCCTTCTCTTGGCGTTGAGGATTATATCTTCCGCATTGCCAATAATTTTGCTCATTTTCTTTACCAAAGGGTACGCACTACCCTTTTCTCCCTCTGCCGTTAGGGGTGTAAACCAGTAAAATGTATCGCCTGAGTAGCCTTTGCGACTTGGATTTTTCCCCTGCGAGAACATGTAGTAGTTCCACCCTGTAAGCCCGTTGGCAATGCTGGCCTTGTAGAATAGCTCCATCTCTCGGGGATTTGGTACTACGTGATATTCCCTAGATCCACATTGAAATTCGGCGGCAAAGATGGGCTTCTTGCCCTGCATTGCATAGGTAATGTCGTTTATTATCCGGTCGTCATGTAGGTTACGGTGCGACAGAAACTCTGGTATATGATCGATACCAAATATTATTTCGCTTTTATCTTGGTATAAATCCTCGTACATGGTGATGTTGAGGGGGAAGTCGTAGCCGTGCCCATAAATCCAGCCCGGAAGATTGTGATACAATGGAACAGTTACACCCCTGTCCCTGGCCATTTTGGTGAGCATCCTCAGGTATTCGCCGTAGTAGGTTCTCCAGAAGCAGTGCCACTCGTAATCGCGACTTCTATCGCCCTTTGAATCGAATGGCATGCTGCCATCAGGGGGTAGCTCCACATGATCAAAATGAGCGTAGCTTGTGCCCCATTGCTGGTTTAACTCATCAATAGAGGAAAACCTATTCCTAAGATATGACACAAACCTTGCCTTAACCTCCTGACTATAATCGGCCTGATGAGCAAGCCAGGAGAAAACACCAATCTCGTTGCAAATTTGTATCAGAATAACTGGGCCACCCTCAGAAATTTGATTTTTAGCAATGAGAGGCATTATTTGATCGTACCAAAGGGCAACCTTCTCAATATAGATCGTGTGAAAGAGATTTACGCCATCGCTCATAACCACTTGGCCTTTGCTATTCCGCATCCTAACCTCATCGCCATGCTTTTCAATGAACCAATCGGGTAGACCAGCTCCACGGAACTCGGCCAGAATAAACGGGCCAGGCTTCAGTATGCAGGTAAGACCAAACGATTTACATTTTTCTATCCAGCCGTTTAGGTCACGCTCAGGACAAGATTTTCCATCAAAATCGAAAGTTCCCTCTACTGACTCGTGCCAAGCCCAGGGCACGTAGGTGCTAATGGTTTTTAATCCTGCCTCTTTGGCTGCCTGAAGATGCGTTTCCCAAAGCTCGCGCTTAATTCTGAAGTAGTGAATCTCCCCTGAGTTGAGAAACACCTTTTGGTTGTTGTGATAGAAATATTCCTCTTTTATGGTAAATGACATATTGATATTTTTTAATGGTTACCATCCCGTTCCTCATTCCTTAGCCTTATTAACTCCTTTATCTCGTGCGACCGTTGCTCTGTAAGCGAGTACTTTAAAACAAAGAAAATAGAAAGGATGCTTAGTAAAAGTGGTAGCCCAATTTCTACTATCCTCATCATTAGTAGAGTGTATGGTGTTTGCTTTTTTAAGGGAACAATTTTGCTTTCAATTTCAACAAGACTTGTGTCGATAATGCCCAAAGAATCAGATGGGTTAATTGTTGCAAGTTTACTATTTACCCATGTAATGTATTCAATAAGCTCATCGTAGTGCTCCCTGCTATTTTTTGTTTCGCCTGACTTTGTTTCTAAATGCATCCAGAGTTCAAAAGCATTTACCTTCGCTTTCTCTAGCTTTGTTTGAAGGGATAACGAAATTACATCGTTAGCCCAAGATTTAACTACTGACGAATCGGTTTCTGATTCTAAGCCTCTTAGTTGATTCTGAGCCTGCTCAAGTTCATTTACAATACCATTTATATTAGAAGCCGCCTTTGAGAGAATGTCTCTTTTCTGGTTTTGTAATTCGGTGGGATTTTTAACCGCTAGGTTTTCCCATCTAAGGGATTCTCTTTCAAGGTAGATCAAATAGTCTTTCGCCTCCTTTATTGCTTCAGAGTATTGCGCATTAGCTTGTTGGTTCAGCTGGTTATTGATAGCCGTTAACGAACCATCATCTTGCCATGCCTTTACCTTACTCCGCATCTCTCTTATGCTTCCCTGTAGGTCATCAACTTTCATAACTTGAGTTTGGTCAAACATGGTAAAAACAATAAGAGCTCCAGCTACAAAGCTGGCAAGCGCGGTTCCCATTTTTATGAACCACCAGAATACGGAGTAAAAGCTTCCTTCGGTGCGAGTTCCAGTGTTCAGATCATCCTCATCGCAAATATCGCCAACCATTGACGATCCAAGGGTAAAGAAGAATAGCATACCCGCAGAAAGTAGTATTGTTGGTATTACAATTAGGTATGGGTACGATGGATTATAGCAAACAATTTTTGAAAGTTGAGCAAGCGCCATGAGAAGGATGGCAAGAACAAGGGTTTTTCGTTTTCCTAGTTTTGGACTGATCCAGTTGAGAGGAAAAACTGCCAGCAGGCCGGTTACAGCCCAAACAGTACCGTTTATGCCAAGCAGGTATGCGCCAGCAACCTTATCGCCACCAAACACATAAAATATAGGGATGTAAGAACCAAGCAAGTTAACAAAGTTGAAACCCATGGCCAGCGTAAAGATGGTTAGGGTTAGCATGATAAAGTTCTTGTTGCTGAAGGTGTGTTTCATATCGCTCCAGAAGGGAGTCTTTTTTTGCTTAGCAACTCTCACGAATCCTGGCTCGCGGAGCTTGTATGTCCACCAAAAGGATAGTGGAATAAGGATGCCCGCAATCATTAATGAAACGTAACGCATTCCGTCGGCTTCGTTACCCCCAGGGCCTTTAAAAATCTCCATGCTGGCAAGGGCAAAAAGCCAGGGGGTGCTCATGGCAAATAGGTTACCCACAAAGCTCTTGGCACTGAATAAGCGCGTTCGCTCATGGTAATCGGTGGTCATCTCCATACCAAGCGCACCGTGAGGTATCTCAAATATGGTGCAAGCAGTGTAAAACAGAAGGAGAGTAAAAAGAATATATGAAAGCTGAAACCATTGGAAACCTGCTTCAGAGGGGAACCATAAACGAACCATATCGCCTTTTGGAATCCACCACATGGCAACAAAGAATACAGCCACAAGGATTCCTCCTATCAGCAGGAATGGGCGTCTTCGTCCCCAGCGGGTGCGAGTATTATCGGAAAGATGGCCTATTATTGGATCGGAAACTGCATCCCACAAACGAGGAATGATAAGGATTACTCCAAGCCAGAAAGCATTTAGCCCTAGGCTAATGTTGCCCATTAAGCCAACCAGTATTCCTGCAATGTTAAAGAGTGCAATGGGAATAATCCCTCCTGCACCATAGGCAATAAGTTGAGTTACTTGTATCTTATCCTCACGCTTTGTTTTATGTTGCGCGTCCAATTCCTGTGCTTTCATTGGAATTCAAAATTGGTTAATAGTATATCACCACATTTGCTGGAAACTCTCTCAGAGCAATTTCATTTTCAGTAAACTCCTTGCTTTCAACCCCATTTATTGTTACCCTCGTTGGTCGTTTTGAACCATTGAAGTTTTTGATTCTTATACCATTTTTGGGTAGATTAACATTGCCAAAAATGGTAAAGTGATACCTATTCTCTTCCCTGTGAATTGAGTATGAAATATCGCCATAGTAGGTAGGTAGATTTTCAATTGACATTCCCTCGGGGGCGTCAATCCAGTCTTGGTAGAGCGCCGCAGCCAGTACAAGGGTTTCATCGTACTCATTCTCATAAACAAACATTGATCGTATGGCATTAATAAAATCGCTACCCACCCACGTGTGGGGCATATCGCCAATAAAGCGGGGAATTCGGTAATCGTTCCAAACCACTTCGGCCCAATGGTTCCAACCTTGCGGACGGCGATCGTCAAGAAAAAACTCAACGAGTTCATGCGCCCTTTCGGGTTGATCGAGAAAGATAAATGAGCCAATTAGTCGAACTTCGTAGGGAGTGTAGTTTACCCACTCTCGTTGCCCGTCCCTTCTATCCTTAAAAAACTGGTAGTACTGGTTAAATGTGTTGTAAACCTGAGGCTTTGGCAGATTATTGTACTCGTTGCAGGGCGTAAGGGCAATGGTGGTTGAGGTGGCATCGAAATCGCCAAGTTCAACGCATCCTGGAATATAATCTATTCCCCTTGTTTTCATTGCCAGATGCAACGAGTTATATAAATTCACTCTGAATGTATCTCTTACTTCTGAGATTCTTTCGTAGGCCTTTTTATCACCAAGAATTTTTTGAATATCAGCGGCATCCTTCAAGCCCTTCATTATAAAAAAGTTATCCCAGTAGGAGTGCATTGGCTTCTCTGAGTAGCCCTCATGGCTAATGGATTCGGGAACAATTCCGTAGTAGGCTCTGATGCTGTCGTTTCCATACTTGAAATGGTCCGTTGAACGCTCTGCTATTAGTGACTCAATGTAGTCAACTGCCATTAGCACATTCTGGTTTTTTGTACGAAGAAAAGCCGTATCCCCAGTAAAGTTGAAGTACTCACGGATAAGGTAAATTAGCTGGCCGTGACTATCGTGCTCGGGAACAGGGTCGGGGCCTCTAAAATCGACCACGCAGGGCACCTTTCCGTTCTCGTACTGATGATCGGTATACCAATCGATAAAATCTCTTACCTCTTCCACAATACCCGATTTAAGCAAAGCCGATGAGGTTAGAGAACCATCGCGAATCCAGCTTCGTTCGTATGAACGCGAACCGGGTTGTATTCCAGCCTTGTCTCGGTTCACCAGAATGTAAAATAGGTTCGATTTATAGGTGTTAACAATCCTGTTGGCCGATTGGGGTAGGTTGAATTTAATGTGGTTAACTTTCTCTGTCCAAAACTCATTTGTATTGTTAAACTCCTTAGCTATATGAATGTTGGTAATATCATCTGCAACAGAATAGGTTTCGTAGAATGGAACCACAACAAAAAATTTTGTTGTCTCTCCCGGATTGAGGCTAATGGAGTACTTAATCACTCCGTTTGCCAATCCATTTAAATCATTAGCCGATGGGGTATGGGTAAGCAACCCTTTACGAATAAGGTCTACAGGGTTGCCCGTATCAAATGTGTTCGCAGTGAATGATTGGTAAGGTTTTAACGATATGACCACTTTTTTATCTACTGCTATTTTTCTTTTGGGCTCAATTTCACTTACGGAATTTATTTTTCCGGCTCCTCCCGCAAGGTTTAAAAACTGATAGTATGGGTTAACCTGATAGGGCCTAATGAGTAGGTAGAAATCAAATGCTTGTATCTGATTGGAATTGTTTTCAAAATAGTAGCCAATGTTTAGCTGTGAATTAACGTTGGCCTCTCCGCTTGCCGATATTCCTGTAGTAAAGGTTAAATCATCGGCTTGCCAGGTAACCGAAGGGGTAAACCCTAGCTCTTTAGTCTCCTTAGGAAAACTCATCGATTGCGATGATTCTACATTATGCCAATTGTAAACCTTACCATCCTTACTAATTAGGGGTTCAATGGAGAATAGGGCCTTGTCAACCTCAACCATTCCATCCTCATTAATCATGGCCTCCTTCGTATCGTTGTTAACCCCGGTAACTGTCCAGTACGATGCCTGCTCAAGGAAATATCGAGGATAATCGCCAATGGGGGAGTTCTTGGCGGTGTAAATTAGGAAGTCGTTTTGCGACAGAGAGCTGGTAATATCCAATATTTTTACCTCATTAATACCAAATGCTTTTTGGTTGCTCCCTTCTAAAAGTACAATCTTTAGATACCTAGCATCCGCCTCTTGCAGCCTGATAAAGCTAACTTCACTAAGGTTCGATCGAACGGAGTATACCCTTTCCCATGTTTTGCTATCGTTTGAAAGCAGAATATCGAATTTATTTGCCCTATGATTTTTGAGCCAGCTAATTTGTAGGCCACCGAACTCCCTGCGCATGGTAAAATCAAAAATAATATTCTGATTCTTAGTCCCCTTGCTTATCCATGGGGTGTCATCGGACCCGTCAACCATAAAATTGGCAGATTTGCCTTTTTTTTCTGATGATGCTTTCACTTGTGGGAGCGGGTACGATTCGGGCTCGGGCGCTAAAGGTTCAAATCTCAAGTCGTCAATCCAAAGGGTGCCCTTTCCCCCAACAAAGGATGCAACGGTAAGCTCAATTCTGTCGATTCGTTTCAGCTCTCTATCCTCAGTTGGCCCCCAGGCAAAGTCAATGTGTCTTTTCTTGATGCTAATTTTTGTCCATTCGGTTGGGAAGTCATAGTTACGATTATTTACCCACCAAACATTGTCGCCGGAGCTATCAATAAACTTTATTTCAAAATTGTTTGAGGGTGACTCAGCCTTAAGCCAAAAGGTGAACTCATAGTTTTCGGGTAAATCAATTGGGAACCACTTTTGAATTCCACCGTAACCCGTCCCCTTGGTGAAATCGTATTCGAAACGGATGGCATTACCTACCAGCCCCTTCTCAACCGACAAGTTTACATCCACCCCATCAGATTCAATAAACTCCCAACCATTTTTGCTCTCGAAGGCATCGAGTAATAAGCTTTGAGAGTAGATGCTTGAAGCTGAGAAAAGAATGATACTTATGGTTGATAATATTTTGGTTTGGGAAATGTTCATTTTGATAATTTTTTATTATTACTCTTAATTACCAGCATTTTAAGTTCATAATGGTTTTTCAATTATTACCTCATCCATTGAGGCGAGGTAATCTTTGGCATGTTTGGGAATAATCCCAGGAAGCAATGCGTATCTTAAGAAATTATGATTGAACTGCATTAATGTTGTTTAGTTAACACAATCAGGCTTCGAATCCGCCTGCCTGCAATGAGCCTGTCGAAGGGTCGAAGGGTGAAGCCTTGAATTATCGTATAAGGAATATCTTTATCTCAACGACATGGATTTCACTGTATATATTCATACCCAAGCTTATTTAATCCCTTTTGGATAATTGGGTCCTGCATTACGTAGTTCCAAACAAGCCCGGTTCTAAAGTTTTCAATCATGATTAGCATTGGGCCTTGAGCAATACCCACAAAATCATCGTTTACCCAATTGGCGGTGTGGTTAAAGGCATCGTAAAAGCCGTACTTTCCCCAAATTCTATTTCCATTCCGCTCAATCATCGATTCTATGGTTGGTAATACTATCTCGGGTGCAAAGGGCAACGACGCCAGCGGACCGTAGGGAGCGATTGTTCCATCGTCGAAATAGTTGTAATCGGGGCCACTTGCTCCTCTTCCAGCATAGCCTAAAAAAACTTTATCATCAAAGTTGTGTGTATCCGTTGGCCCATCGCTGGCTGTAATACCCCAGCAAAGGGAGTCGTAGCCTACCCAGCCGTGGGGGTTATCGATGGCATACTGACGCTGAACATAGGTTGCCCGACGCGAGTTCTCGAAGTAGTCAATCCCTTTCTTCTTCATATATTCATCAGCTAATCCACGAAAATCGATGAATGCATGGGAAAATTGATGACCGAAAAGCGGAGGGAATGCTGCGTGCGAAAGCCCCTCGTAAGGGGTATTCCATTTGTAGGTGCTAAGCCAGGCATTGTAGCTTCGCTCCACGTTATCCATTCCTGAGCCTGCAGCCAGAATGTAAAGGAACAGCGCCTCGTTGTAGCCGCTCCAACCCATATGGTGTTGCCCCGATTCGGGGTACCAACCCATCGAAATGGTGTGAGCATAATCACCCCCTGCTGGCATCTGCATGAAATTCCAATCAACTCGCTCTGTAAGCAGGGTTGCTAATGACCTAATCTGCTTTTCAGTGGCATTATTCTGATTGTAATAATTTCTTGCAAAGATTACCCCCATTAAAAGGAGACCTGTATCAATCGATGAAAGTTCACAATCCCACTCCCTAGTACCCGAATCCATTTTATGAAAGTGGTAGTAAAAGCCTTTATATCCCGCAGCATTGGTGTCGGCACTTTGTGTGGAGTTGGCATAAAACTTTAACATGTTGAGGGTAATCTGTGCGGCTTGCTCGCGAGGCATCCAGTTTCTCTCAACCCCAATGGCAAAGCTTGGCAGCCCAAAGCCAGAGGCGGCAATGCTCGATGGAGCCCAGTGTGCAGCTCGGTCTTTCACAATTCCCCACTCGGGATGGTGCTCATTCACAAAGAAAAGGAAGGTTTTCTGCTGTATAGAATCTAGCATTTCTTCATATTCTTTAGTAAGTTGAAAATCAATCTTTCCTTGCGATTTGAACGTTTGTTTTTGTGGCTCACTGCAAGCTGTAATTGCCAAAACAATTACCACAATAAAGTAAGAAATTCTCATGGCATATGTAGTCTAATCATTATTCAAATTTTTGGGTATGTAGGTTTTGCAAAGGCTTTGGTTAGAATGAAAAACCAAGCTTAACTAGTCCATCCTGTACACTCTCGTTGAGCATAAATGTTTCCCATAGCAACCCCGTTCTATAGTTTTCAATCATACAAACAATTGGCCCTTGGTCAATGGCTAGGTATGATGATGCGAACCAAATTGATGAAAGATTAAAAGCATCGAAAAAACCGTACTCACCCCATAGCCTATCGCCCAAAACGTAGTAGAAGAACCTAAGCGCTGCAAGGCTTTCCTCTGGGGTGTAGGCAATAGAAGAAATGGCTGCGGTTGGGGCAATTACTCCCCTATCGTTGGTGGGGGAGCTAGCGGTGTATCCATTTTGAATATCGCTTGCGGTTAAGCCCCAACATTCTGCTGAGTAGCCATAATATTTATTTGGGTTTGCTATGCAGTAGGCTCTATTTATCAATGAGTGGGCAACATTTTGCTCCCAGTAGTTGGCGTACAGATCGCTAAGATTTCTTGGATCAAGACCCAGAAAAGAGTAATGCGAGAAGAATAGTGGCCCGCCATAATCGTGGCCAAGGGGTAGTTGAATGTTGTAAAAGGTTTTGTTATTTACCATTGGGTAAGCTCCATTCCTTGCCCATCCCTCATCGTATACTTCTTTGGTAATTGGGTAGGTTGGTGAACCAGCGGCCAAAACGTAAACGACAAGTGCCTCGTCCCACCCCCTAATTTGGTGGTTCATTTCCCAGCCGTAGTTGGGCGACCAGTGCCAGTAAAGGGTGTTTTGATGGTCTCTTCGGTACCAGCTCCACTCCACACCCTCGTATAGCTCCTGAATGGCTTCGCACATTGCTTGTTCCTCGGCACTACCATTTTTAAAGTACTCCTTAGCCGTGAGCAAACCTTGCATTAGGAAAGCTGTTTCAACCAAATCGCCACCGTTATCCTTGGCGCTAAAAGGAATGGCTTTGCCAGTGCTTCCATTAAGCCAATGTGAGAATGCCCCGTGAAACCTATCGGTTTCGGGATTGCTTAAAAAGTTCACAATGGTGTTTAGCCTTTCAAAACCCTGCTCACGAGTAATAAAATCTCTTTCAATGCCAACCAGAATGGCCATCATACCAAAACCGCTTCCACCCGAGGTAACCACCTCACCTGACCCGAGTCTCTCCCTTATTAAACCCGATACAGGGTGAGCATAATCCCAAAAGTATTTGAAGGTTTGCTGTTGGATAAGGGTGAGCAACTCCTCATCGGGAATAATTGGAAATTTGGGTGTGCTATCGATTTGGGTTTTGAAGGTAATAGAGTAGCGTTCGGTAAAATTGCCACCCAGGTTAACTCCAGGTTCAAAAAACAATCGATATGTTGCAAGTGGATTTAGTTGATCCACAGGCTCTATATATAGATACTTGCTTGAATTGTCAAATTTATGTGTGTAGTTTGTACCTACACCTCCAGCTATGAAGAGCCTGGAGTTATCCCACTCGGTGGTATCAACTTTATCGTTGAACGTTATTGTTATTAGCTGTTTTTGATAATCAACATTGTAAATTGTACTGTTATTCCTCGCGTAGATGCTGTTTACGTAAACAGAATCCACCGCTAAGTCCTTAGGCGTATTGTCAGCGGAATTTTCATCCTTACAGGCCAATGAGATAAATGTAAGGGTAAGTAATATTATGGTTAAGACCTTCATTATTTAAGATTGGGGTTAAACAATGGGTGAAGGATTAGTAGCCCCTTCACCCATTGATTATTTTGAGTAGCTATTCAATTTGAGAAACCTCTGCATCGTATAGCGCTTTAACCTCTACGCCTGTAAGGGCTTTGTCGTATACACGGAGCTCATCTAGGTTACCCATAAACCAGCCCATCCAAGCATCGTCAGCTGTTCCTTCAGATTTTGTACGCCAAGCACCGATGTTGATTACATCGGCATCAACGAAAGCCAAAGGACCTAACGCAGGACCATCAGGGCCAGCTTTTCTGTTTTCAACGCCTTCATTAGTATCAACCCTAACGCCATCCTTGTATATCATATACTTTGAAGTGGCAGCGTCATACTGAATAACAAGGTGCATCCACATATTTACCTGGAAAACACTGTTAGAGTAGCTAATATGCTGACCTGACCATTCGGCACCATCCTTATAGAAAAAAGCTTTTAGCATTAAAGAATCGGCTGTTGCATCCAAACGGTTCAAAGCAAACTTAAGGTTACCCCAAAATAAATCAGTTGATTTGCCAATCTCAAAAACTGTTGGTTCAGGATCCCCTGTAACTAGGGGTGATTTAAACCACATTGCCAACGTAAATGAGGTGAGAGATTTTAGCTTGCTATTTGTGGGTAGGTCATAAAGCAAGTGAACTTCATTTCCCCCTTGGTAAGCTTGGCCACGACGACCAGCAACATATGTTACATTGGGCGACATGGTAGGAGAAAGAGAAGAAATTTGCTCAGTAGCATTTCCATCAAACGGAAAGTACGCAACTAAATTTGCAGTAGCAATGGTACTTGGATCAGTTTTCCCATCGTTTGGATCGGGGTCATCATCTTCACATGAAGTCATTAGCAAAGATGTCATAAGCATTGCTCCAAAAAGTAATGCTCCAATAATTCTGAACTTGTTTTTCATAGTAATTAATTTTTAGTTAAACAAAGTGAAAGTGAATTGTTTGGGTTAGTTATATCCTTGATTTTGTGTCAAGTTCTGATTAAGTTGTAGCTGTGCTGCCGGGATGGGATACACCTCATGCTTGCCCACGGTAAAGCCTTTGTGAGCAAGGGCAGTTGGAGCTTGGCCGGTGCGGATAAGGTCAAAAAACCTGTCCTGCTCCATGGCCAGCTCGGCCCTGCGTTCGTCCCAAATATCTTGCAGGGTAACTCCTGTAATGGGGTCAAGACCAGCCCTTTCTCTTACCAAATTAACGGCCATATCGGCTGTTAGTCCGCTAGTTAATGGTACAGCAGCCCCATTAACCAATGCCTCGGCATGCATAAGCAGCACATCGGCATACCTTAGTATCCTAATGTTATGGTCAAAACCATAGCCATTGAAATTCCAGTTGTTATAGTATGATGGAGTGTAAACCTTGCCGTTATAAACGGGGTTTGTGCAGCTATTCGAAATGAAATCGCCCTCGGGGGTTGTTGTCCCTCTGTAGAGCAATGTGGTAAATGGCCGAATTACCTCGCCTCTCGCATCGAAAAAGTCGATTAGGTTTTGGCTTGGTGTGCAAAATCCCCAGCCCTGCATATTGCTTGGGGTGTTACCCCTTGGGCCCTGAACATAGGCGTATTCAAGGTAAGTGGTTGGCCCTGTGGTGTTGCCAAGTGTTGAGCTTTGAACTTCGAAAAGCGACTCGCGGCTGTTCTCACCATCAATGCTAAACACCTCCCTGAAGTCGTTAAGCAGATTAAACCTGCCCGATGCAATAATTCTGTCGGTGAGCGATGCAACCGAATCCCACTCAGCCTGATATAAATGGACCTTTGCTTTAATAGCCATGGCAGTGTATTTTGAAATTCGGCCACTCCATTCGCTTGAATAGAAATCCGGCAAAACGTTAATTGCCTCCTCAAGGTCTTTTTCAATAAACTCGTATAGTTGTTGTGTGGTTGCCTGTGAAACAGAGGCTAGCTGCTCCGATGTTAGGGTTGTGTCAATTATGGGTACTCGCCCAAAAACTCGGGTTAAGTTAAAATAGGCATAGGCCCTGATGGTTTTCACTTCACCCTGGCATTGGAGTGCATATTGCTTATCGGCAGCATTTAGAAGATTTTCAACAAAAAGGGGCATTTGATGAATAGCGAAGTTGGCCCCGCTAACAATATCGAAATAGCCATTCCATAAGTCGTTAATTAAGCTATTGGTTGCCTGGTAGGCTAGGTCGTCAATCTCCTTCATTGAGGGGTTGTCCTCAGGGGTACTTCCTTTATCGGCATTATCGGAGGCAATCTCAAAGGCCCCAATGTAAGGGAAAACATGAGCACCATACGACCGAAGCTTTGCATAGGAAGCACTAACTGGGAGAAATATATTCTCTGGTTTTGTATAGTCTATTCCGGTAGTAGGAATTGTTCCCTCTGGCCTTAGGTCGAGGAAATCTTCACAATTAGTGAATGCAAGAATAAGTAGTATGCTGAACATTAATTTTAAACTTTTCATGGCGAAGTTTTTTAAAAGTTAGCATTCAAACCAATGGTGTAAATTGCCTGCATGGGGTATATGGAGTTATCCACACCAGCGCTAATAGGGTTTCCTCCAATTTCAGGTGTAAACCCATTGTAGGTGAAAAAGGAGTAGGGTCTTTGGGCTGAAATGTAAAACCTCAGCATCTGAATGTTCTTAATCTTATTGGTGGTGTATCCTATCTGTATATTCTGAATCCTAATGAATGAACCATCCTCAACAAAGAAGTCGTTAGCCTGCTGAGTGAATGAGAAGTTGTAGGCCTGGGCGGAAGGATACTTATCGGATTTGTTCTCTGGGGTCCACCTGTTCTCTACGAAGTCTTGGTCGTAGTTACCATCGGCAAACACATCGCGAATCATCCTCTTGGCATTCAGTATTTTATTGCCAACTTGGCTGTAGAGGGAGAGGCTAAAGTCGAGCTCTTTGTAGTTCATCCCATAGTCAATGCCAGTAATTAACCAAGGGATTGCGCTCCCCAGGTACACTTTATCCTCATTATTAATGATATTATCACCGTTCTGATCCTTGTACTTGAAGAAACCCTTGTCTTTTATGGTCTGGCTAACAGGATCTTGCAATGCCTGACCTTCGCTGGCGTACACCCCCGCAATTTCGTATCCATAGAAGGAACCGATAGGATGCCCAACGGCTGTTCTTGTGGTGTAGTTGCCACGAACGTAGGCTCCAGGAATAAAATCGCGACCCTCAAGCTCAAGCACCCTATTGTGGACTGTAGTAGCATTGAAGCTAATGTTGTAGCGTAAATTATCGGTTATGTTGTCGCGCCAGTTGAGCATTAGCTCAATACCCATATTTAGCACCTTTCCGTTGTTAGCCAGAAGTTCAGCAACACCTCCGCCGGTGGCTATGGGGGCATAAAACACCACATTGTTGGTTACTCGGTGATATAAATCCAAATCGCCCGATAGCTTGGTGTTTTTTGCCACAAAATCAACCCCTAGGTTAAACTCGCTAACTACCTCCCAACGCAAAAAGTTTTGCAGAACGGTTTGGGCACCAACTCCATCAACCAGGGTATTGCCAAAAATTGCTGAACTACCTGGCCCTGTTTGTCCCAGGATAACAGCCGAGTTTGCGGGAACGTTATCGTTTCCGAGCAGCCCCCAGCTTCCCCTAAGCTTAAGATAGCTGAACCACTTCTGATCCTTCATGAAATCTTCTTGCGTTAAGTCCCATCCCAAACCAATGGAGGGGAAATAGCCCCATTTCTTTTGGTACTTTGAGCTACCATCGGCCCTGAAGGTTAGGGTGGCCATATACTTGCTGTTGTAGCTGTAGGTACCACGGGTAAAGAAAGAGACTCCATGGTATCTCGAACCACCGTCCCACGCATCCCTATTTCTGAATGATCCCGTTACGATGTATTTTGATTGATCATCAAACCCAGGAACGTTTAATGCAGACCCTGCAAGAAACTCGTATCGCTCAATTCGAGTAGACTGGCCAAGAAGTATTGAAAAGGAGTGAGCACCAGTTCTATTATTAAAGGTTAATAGATTGTCGAGTATTTGCTTTGATGCACTACCCGATGTTTTTGTAAGGCTTGAACTTCTTACCCCCTGAGAGCCCCCAACATTATACTCAGGGGTATAGTTGCGGGGTGTATAGTTAGTAATATCTTGATTGTATGCAGTTTTAAAGGTTAGCTTATCTTTTATTGGGTAAAACTCAGCGTATGCACTAAATACCAGCTTATTCCCCTTCTCATAGCTTTCGGGGTAGTAGGCTGCCGCAACTGGGTTACCATACTGGTTCCCATAGCCAAATGATTGAGGTGACCCAAATCTAACAGGATAGGCATCAACATTGTTGTCATCGTAAACCGGGTAAACCGGAGGATTAACAAAGGCACCAAAAAAAGCACCCTCGTTAGGATTATACTGGTTAGTTCTGGAAAGGATGTTGTTAAAACCAACCTTTAAGTACTTGTTAACATCCTGATCGAGTTTTACCCTTAGGTTAAACCTTTCGTATTGATTCTTTGAGTCCATTATGCCATTTTGGAATAGGTAGCTACCCCCAAACGAGTAGCTGTTGTTCTCATCAGAACCAGATATGTCAAAGCTATGATTGGTCATTGGGGCAATACGAACTAACTCCTGATACCAATCGGTGCTGGTTGGGTAGTCTGCTGGATCTCTAGGAACATAACCGGTGAGATTAGCATTAGCTTCGTTAAGAGCGGTAATATATTGCTCTTTTGTGGCTAGTTTCATTATGTTAACTGGTACTTGGTAGCCTAGGTATCCGCTATAGCTAACGTTGGGTTCACCACTTCTTCCCTTTTTGGTGGTAACCAGAATTACCCCGTTTGCGGCTCGCACCCCGTAAATTGCAGCAGCAGAAGCATCTTTTAAAACGGTTATGTCTTCAATGTCGGCAGAGCCTAAAAAATCAATATTATCAACAAACACTCCATCAACAACAAAAAGAGGGTTGGCGTAATCGCCAATGGAACCAATTCCCCTAACTTTAACCGACGGGCCCCGACCCGGGACTCCGCTGCTGATAACTTGAACACCAGCAGCCTTACCCTGTAAGGCCTGCATGGCATTGGAGGTTGACTGTTTTGCCAGGTCCTCTCCTCTAACCCGAACAATTGGTGCAGTTAAATCTCGTGCCCTTTGCGTTCCATATCCAACAACAATAACCTCATCTAAAAGAGCCGTTTCGTTTTCTAATACAACATTGATAACGGTTTTATCGCCAATAGCAATAGTTTGCGATACCATGCCCACCATTGAGAAGAATAGTTCTTCTTGAGCAGTTGCCTCAATGGCGTATTTACCATCAAGATCGGTAGAAGTTCCTCTAGTAGTCCCTTTAATAACTACCGCAACACCCGGAAGTGGATCGTTATTCTCATCAACTACAGTCCCTGTAACCCTAACTTGCGAGAAAGAAAAAAGTGATAGAAGGATTAGTAGCGGAATAAGAAGAGTTAGTTTATACTTCATATTGCTGGGATTATTTGTTAGTAATTAAAACGCCGCAAAAAATTTACATAAAGTTAATGTACTAGTAAATCAAAGTACAGAATCATAGGTTATTTCCATTTCACACGTTTGCGAAAACAATTTTATTGGACTAAAGAATAGTACAACATGCTATGATAATAGGCTGAATGACAGTGAGGAGAGAGTATAAAAAAGTACTTTTTAAGAGCGGGTTTAAAGAATAAAATGATTATCCGTTTTGATACCTAAAGCCTTTACGTCATTGCGAACCCCGAAGTGCTCAACGAAGTCAAACCCTCGTGTTTTGAGGGTTGAAGCAATCTATAAATTCCTGTTAATTAAAGGATTGCTTCACAAAGGACGTTCGCAATGAGGTGTCATTTTAATCAACTCATTTGTCTCAGGCATTATAGCCGGATAATCAAAGAATAATTTTAATGCAATAGCAAGATGGCATTAGTTGTTTAAATAGAATTAGCAATAAAAACAGGTAAGGTTGAAAAGCATAGCGGATTACCTTGATCTTATTCCTTTCCGTTTGACGTTTCTGAAAAGTTTTCTCTCATTAAGTATTCGGTGAGATTCACATCATGCTTTAGGTTCATTTTCTTCCTAAGCCTATAGCGGCTAATCTCCACGGCTCTAGTAGAGTTGTTAAGTAAACGGGCAATTTCTTTTGTTGTAAAGTTCATCCGTAGGTATGAACACAGCCTTAAATCGTTAGGGGTAAGATTGGGAAATTGCTCCTTCAACTTCTTAAAGAAACCCTGTTGTGAGAGCTTAAGGCTATTCATGGCATTTTTCCAATCCTCTGTTTGCGTGTCAAGCCCCTCGGTAATGATTTTTTCCATATTCCTCAGGTTCTTGATTGGGTACTTTGAGGAGTTCTCCTTAATGGCATTCACCTCGTTTTGAAGTTCAGTTAGAATTTCGTTCTTGCTGATAAGGTACCTTATAGTTAGCATTAGCTCGTAGCTCTTAGTATCGAGTTCCCTCTCTAACGAGCGTTGCCTTAGCTCCATCTCCAATACCTCTTTCTGGCGATTGAGCTTAAACCTAAAATAACGAACCAACAACCATACAGCTAGGGCTATGATTAAAGAATAGATGACTAGAGCGAAATGAGAATAATACCAGGGTTTTTCAACTTGGAATTGAATTGTATCAGTTGATCCATCTGAAGCTTGAATTTCTAAAGTGTACAACCCATACTTAAGGCCTGAGTATGTGAAGCTACTATTGCTGGTGTTTTGCCATGAACTGTCAAGCTCCTTGATACGGTAATTGAATGATTTTGAGGGTTGATCGAATGCATAGGGGGCAATAAAACTAATTGTTACATTATTCATATTCCATTTAGTTTTTACCTTCTCCATTTGGTTGAAATAAACCCTTTCGCTATCAATACTCCCATAGAATACAACCTTCTCTACTCTCAATCTTGATTCCTGAGGCTTCAATTGGCTTAATGAAAGATTAAAAGCATCAAAGCCATGGTGGGTAGGTATCAGAACTGTTTTACTGTCTAAACTAACCAGCTGAATTCCTCGTTGGGGCAAGCTAATGTTGCTTAGCTGTATTTCATACTTTTTAATTGCAGAAAAATCGAGCCCAATTTCAAATAAGGCAATTCTGTCCTCTTTAATAAACCAATACTCATTTTTTTGGGAATGGTGAATATGGCTAGAAGATTTGAATGCTTCAATATCATCACTTAATGGCTCAAGTGTAACAATTTCATTTCGAACATAATCGTAGGTGTAAATGTTGTTTGATGTTGTGAAAACAACCCTGTTGTTTACTTTAAAAACTTTAATGTTCTGTGTTTTACCATCGATATTGTTAAAATATTCAACCTTGTTAGCAGCTAGTGCATCGTCTGAGACCTCAATTTTATATACCCCTTTTTGATGATGTGCAACCCACAAATACCCTAGGTAGTCAACCTCAAGGAAGCGTGATGGCTCATTAAAATTTTCAAGTTTTGTTTTAAACTGCAAATCACCAGAAGACGATTTCTCCAAAACTATTATGCCAGTATAGGTTCCACCAACAATGTAATTGCCCAAGGGGGTATAAGCCCAGCCACCAGTAATACTTGATATTTGGACAAATTCATTTGGGGTGGCAACATAGGTTCCATTGTTATGGCCACAAATAATTTGGTTGCCATATTCTCGTAAATACCAAACCTGTCCCTGACTTCCCTGAATAATTCTGAGGTTTTGAAAATGGGGGAATGCCCCTTTTTTAACAATATCGGCAACGAAAAGTCCATGGTTAGTACCTATGTAAAGTAGTGAGTCTTTAGCTAACAGGGCATAAATGGTACCAAAAGATCCGTTTCTGCTTTCATAGTGAGTCAAGGGGTTCTGTAGGTTGATGTAGTTTACCCCCTCATCAAGACCCACCCATAGGCCAGCATCTTTATCCTGAAAGAAAGACAGTACGGTATTGTTTTTTAACCCGTTGTGAGTATTATAACTTCTTTGAATCTCCCCTTTTTTATTGGTAATTATAACACCATTAAGTATGCTTCCAAAGGCGAAGATTGAATCGTTTAGTTGCTTAGCCGTATTGCAAACGTAGTCCATAAGAAAATCTGATGCTTCAGACTTGTAAAAGCTAAAACTTTGACCATTAAAAACATAAAGGCCATAGTTATCAGTACATACTAACCACTTGCCATTCTCGAAGGGAACTATTGCGTGAACCTTCTTGTTGTTAAACAATTCGCTACCGTGAATCTTAGTAAATTCTTTGTTCTCAAACCAATACAATCCGTCCTCAATAATCTGAGCAATAAAACGATTGCCTATTTGATGCAAGAATAACATCGATTGAGGTGATTTAACCTTCTCAATGGTTTCGTAATTATAAATATAAATTGATGTAAACGACTGGAAAAAGACTAGGCCATTAGATTGGTAAATTTTCCAAATCTCATCGTTTTTCTCTACTTGTGTTTGGTTTGTTAAGGATTGGTACACAAGTTCACCCCTTGAATTGTAATTCCATACACCAAACTCCTCGAAACTACCTGTAAAAATGTTACTGTTTTCATCAATTAATACAGACCTTACTGGGATTCCTTCGCTTAGGGTATGTTTTATCCATTTTATACCGTTGTACTCAATAAGCCCCTCAGAGTTAGCGAGGTAAACAATGCCAGTTTTAGGATCTTGCGAAATACCCCAAGTTTGGTTATGTAGGTCGAAGTTGTTAATCAGGTAGGGAACGAGCTCGTTCTTTTGACCAAAGGAAGGATTACCAAGAATTAGAAAGCCTAGGTAGAGAAGCGAGTATAATGTAGTAAAATATCTGCCTTTTTGAAACATAAAAGGGATTTTCTTTTTCAGTATGCCCATTAAAAATACAATCTAATTTTTAAATAAGGTAGATTTTAGCCTTTAAAATATAATCAAAGGCCAATATCGGTTAGTTAAGGTACTAGTTATCTTCAAATGACTACTTATGCTATCCACCCTTTGTCTCCCTTTGTGCATTCCTCGTGGGCCACTTCGGTAAACTCAGCGCATCGATTTGTGTAAGCACTTGAACGGTAATGCAAAGCGCAAAAAGACTTGTGCTAAGCTCATCTAAGTAAGGCTCAAAGCTTGCTTGCAGGCAGGAACACAAAGACCTATATTTATTAGTTAGGTAAAAGCACTAGCTAAACGACATTGAATCAATAGCTAAAAGTTGCAACTTAAACATTCTAGAGGAATTAATTTGAAATTCAATTTATTATTTGAGGGCTAAATCCTCACCATCTCCCTCTTCCGCAAGGTAAATCGGGCTATCTCCTTAAAGCCAAGGGCCTTTATCTCGGCAATGGCATCATCGAAGAACTGGCCAACATTTTGCTCCACATGGGCATCGGAGCCTAGGGTTATAGGTACTTTGTAGTGCGCTAAACGCTCAAGGAATTGTACCGAGGGGTAAAACTCGTTGCAGGGCTTAATGCGGCCGCTGGTGTTGATCTCCACCACCACATCGGCCTTTTTAAAGGTTTGGGCAGCCTCATCGTAAAGCACATCAAGCGGGAAGGTGGGGTAGTAGGCAAACTTCTTTGCCAGATCGCAATGACCAATAATATCGAATAGCTTCGATTTGGCCGATTGCTGAACGGCTTTAAAGTACTGGCGGTAAAACCGGTTAATATCCATGGTGTCGTACTCCTCGATATCTGTATCAAAATTCCATCCATCGATAAAATGAACGGAACCTATTGCATAATCGATGGGAAGATAGGAGAGTACTTCCTGTATTTGCCTCTCCATACCAAAGAAATAGTCCATCTCCACCCCAAACTTGACAGTTACCCCCTGCGTATCGCTAGCTTGCACATCCTTAACCCGGGCAATCATCTCATCGATACGTTCAATGGGCAGCGCCCAGCCAATGGACTTTAGGCTGATGTGATCGGAAAACCCAATCTCCTTAATCCCCCTAAAGGCTGCCGATGCCACCATTTGCTCGTGGGCGTCGCGACCATCGGAGAGGTAGGTGTGCATATGGTAATCGAGTAGCATTGGCCTAAGAGTTGTTGTTTCTTTTATCAACAGCTAGATAGCCTTAAAGTTAAACAAATCTGTGGAAATAAAATAGGTTTATGCAATGCGAATTGGCAGGCGAAGTGAAAGCATTGTGCGATAGGATGTGGCGTGATTTGTCAGGGCTAAAGCCCTTTGGGCTGTGGTTGTGTTGCCCCACCCTGAAGGAGGGGGCTATTGATGGCTTTATCGTTGTATTGTCCTTCGATCTAGAGGATGGGGTTATTAAGGGTTTTAATTGCTTAGTCCACCTTAAAAGGACGGGGTTACTAATGGTTTTCTTGTTGTGTTGTTCTCCGCCCTAGAGGACATAGGAATTATTAGCCTTATCGCTGTATTGCTTTCCGCTCAATAGGACGGGGTTAAAATATTTGTCGTTGCTTTGTTACTGCCCTGAATGACGGGGACTGCTCATTTTTCTTTCGTTGCTTTGTTCCTGCTCTAAAAAACGGGAGAATAATTGGTCCTTTCGTTTTGTTATTTGCAGTTTTATTGTGCACGATTATTTCTTTGGTTCTAGTTCTTTGTTTCGGTTGTTATATGAAATGTAATAGACATTCGTTTACTGTGGTTGTCTGCTAACCCCGTCCTTCAGGGCGGGGCAGGGGCTTCTTTTCGTATTTGGGCTTTAGCCCTGAATATTGTAGCCATATCTAGCTAGAAATTTATTGTATTCCTCAGCAAAGCCAATTTCTCGGTGATGCTCATCTTGGTTTATGATGTATTGCCGAACTTTATCCAATTGCGATTCACTTACCGAGGCTGCAAAATAATCATCGGCCCATTCAAATTTGTAGCTACTCAACTTTTGTTTGTTCATCCAAAACGATGATTCTCCCTTGATTAGGTTCAACGCTTTCGATAAGGCCATATCAGCATTTAGCCCAAACAAGCAGTGAACATGCTCTGGTTGTGAATTAATCGTATCGATGAAAATCCCTTTCTGTTTGGCATTTTCAACAATATGCGCCAGTAATGTTGGGCGGATATCCTTTGTTATTAATGCTTGGTTTCTTTTTGTTCCCCAAACGGCGTGTATAATAACTTTCACGTACGACATGGTGATGTTGGTTTTGTCAGGGCTAAAGCCCTTATATTCTTCTGGTTGCTTTGCCCCCGCCCTAAAGGACGGGGTTACTAATGTTTTTTGTTGTGTTGCCCTTCGCCCTAAAGGACGGGGTTAGTAATGTTTTTTGGATACGAAGATTGTGTATTAATTCAGATTGCTAATCATAAAGTTAAGTAAATCTATGGAAATAAAATAGGTTTATGCAATATGAATTAGCACGTGGGGATTATAGATTTGCGTTAGGGCGTTGCGTGCTTTTGTCAGGGCTAAAGCCCTTTGGGCTGTGGTTGTGTTGCCCCACCCTGAAGGAGGGGTTATTGATGGTTTAATCGTTGTGTTGTTCTCCGCCCCGAAGGACTATGATTTTGTTTTGTGGAAGTGATGATTGTGAATTCATTATGATTGCTACTCATAAAGCGAAGTAAATCTCTGTAAATAAGATAAAAAAACGCCCGGGAAAATTGCTTGGGCGTTTTACAATGTAAGCATCAATTGCTAAAACCCATTCAGCTCCATGGTAACCGTTGGGATAAGCAGCAAAAACCCGAGGATAATTACGGTGAGAATTAGTGGCCAAACCCACTTTACCCACTTATGGTATGGAATACGGGCAACGCCCAAAACGGCAATTAGCACGCCCGAAGTAGGGGTAATCATGTTGGTGAATCCATCGCCAAACTGAAAAGCCATGACGGTTGCCTGCCTTGATATGCCAATTAAATCGCTAAACGGCGCCATGATGGGCATGGTGATGGCTGCCTTTGCCGATCCCGAAGGGATTACCACGTTGATGATGGTTTGGATAACGTACATAACGCCCACTGAGGCCACGTTGCCAAAATTACCCATTGCCTTGGATAGACCGTAGAGGATGGAGTCAATAATCCCGCCATCCTCAAGAACCACAATAATACCTCCAGCCAAGCCCACTATCACTGCTGCAGATAGAATATCTTTTACCCCCTCGAGGAAAAGTTTGGCTATATCATCGGCCGATTTGTTTATGGCCATGCCGCTGGCAATACCCATAGCCAAAAATAGCGTGGCAATCTCCATCACGTACCAGCCATAACCCATCACACCAACAATTAGGAAGATAATGGTGTAGGCAAGCAGTAGAAGGATAAAGAAATGAACCGATTTGCGTAACGATAGGTAACCCAATACCGCAAATAGCACCGTTACAATGGGGATTATAACCAGCGATGTGGATGAGTTCCCAACGCTTAGGGTTGTTGTTGGGTATAGCACTGAGAAAATGGTGAGTGCCACCAGTATGGCACCATAAACAAACCAGGCAATTCGGGGTGTGTAATAGGTGATGGTTTCGGTATCATGCTCTTCGCGTTTTCTCCAGTATTCATCTTCGGCATACACGGGGGAGAGCTTGGGGTTTTTCCTGATTTTATGTGCATACCTTAGCACAATGATGATACCCACAACATTTATAATTATCCAGCTAAAAAAACGATACTCGATCCCTGAAAACAAAGGGATGTCGGCTAATCCCTGCGCAATGCCAATGGTAAATGGGTTAAGGATTGCTCCGGCAAAGCCCAGATGGGCAGCAATATAAACCATACAAACTCCAATGATGGAGTCGTACCCCATGGAGATGGCCAGCGGAACAAGTATAATGGCGAAGGCAATGGTCTCTTCGCTCATTCCAAAAATTGCCCCAAAGATGCTAAACATGAGCATTACCAGCACAATGACAATATTATCGACTCCCAGCGAGCGAACCAATCGGTTATGTTCCAGTTTTTTTGTGAATTTTAGAAATGCCATAATACCAATGTCAATGGCCTTGCTCTGGTTCATAATCCAGAATGCACCCCCAATCATCAGAATAAAAATGATGATATTGCTTTGCTTAACAAATCCCTTGAATAGCGCTGAGAATACTTGCCAGGTTTGGGTTTGTGGCTCAAAATTGGCTTGGTGCTCATCGGGGAGGTTTTGGTGATAATGGAAAACCATCTCCTTGTGTATTTCTCCATCCACCTCTCGCTCCACCTCAATGTATTTTCCTGCGGGGATAAACCAGGTTAAAACGGCTGCAATAACAATAATGGCAAAAACGATGACGTAGGTGTGCGGTACTTTCTTTAGCATTGTATTAGGAAGTTGGTTGGGGTTAGCTATTGAACTGCAAATGTATCTCCAGGAAGGTAAATATCCAAAATTATGTTTTTTCCACCCAGCTTATTATTTGCAATTCGCTTGCTTCTTTTTGGATTTCTGTAAACCAGAACCTGTGATTCACCCACAACCTCAGCATTATTCCCTCGCACAAGTATTGCTGTTGACTCGTCTATGCCAATACAGGCATACTCTGGGTATTCAAGTACAGCCGTTAGTAATCGATTGTGTCTGCTCCGCCAAACAAAATGCTGATCAATTATGGCGTTAGTAATCAGACCTAAACCTTCCGAGAGTTCTAGGTTTTCCGATTCGATAACAGGGAATGTTGATCGGTAGCCAGGGTATCTTAGCTCATTTCCTGTTATCATTAGCTGGCTCATTACTGCTGCCCCAGCGCTAGTGCCTGCAATAATTGCCCCTTCATTGTAGGCGTAGTGTATTGCATCGAAAATCGGTGAGTCTTTCACAATTTCCATGAATTTGCTCTGGTTGCCTCCGCTAATGTATATTAGCGATGCTTTTTTTAAGGAGTCAATCCACTCTTGCTTGGGTAGCATGTCGTTTGTGAAATTGAATCCTACGATATTCATGAGCCCTTGGTTGTAGAACTGCTCAGATGACCATATGATAGCTGAATCGGGGCTACCACTTGACATTGGGAGAACCACAGCGTATCCGCCATCACGGAGTTTTGCCTCATCCACCAATCGGGATATCATACTGGCTGGTCGGCTTCCCCCTCCAATAATGAATAATGCACCCTTACTCTTTTGCTTATCCTCATTTTTCTCTTCATGAAAAGAGCAGGCGGTAACTGCCAATGTTGCAACAATGGCTGTTATAATTAATCTTGTCATAATTCAATTTTTATTTGTTTAAAAACTAGGCACTTATAAGCTTAGTGACGGGGGGACTATTTTTCGTATGTGCCTTTTTTTAGGATCTGTTTCTTATTTACCATTACTTCTCCCATTGCCATATAATACTCAATGCCAAATTTTTTGTTTATTAGCACAATATCTGCGTCCTTGCCCTGAGTAATTCCTCCTTTGCGCTTAATTTTTAGGATGTTGGCCACATTGCTCGTTACTGTTTGTAGGGCTATCTCAAGATCAAGCCCCTCGTTAACAACTGCATCTACTAGCTCGCTGTAAAGGGTTTTCATTGCTCCTGTTTCTAGTTTTACCAGATTACCATTCTCATCGAAATGGGGCAATGATCCACAGGCATCGCTACTCATGGTAATATGATTTATGGGGACACCCGCTTTCAGCAGTTCAACGATAGCAACCGATGGTTTGATCTCGAACTCAGCAAATACAGGGTAAGAGCTGGTTGTCAGATCAACATAACCCGATTTTCCGTATTCTTTGGTATCCTCAAAGATGTAGCTATTCCTATTGCAATGCGTTGGTAAGAATTGCTTTAGCTTAAGCTCGCTATGCTCAACAATATCGTAAAGGGGTTTAAAAGGATTTTGAGCATCGCCCATATGAATGTTAACTATCCCCGCTTTTCCTCCCAGCATTGCACCAACTCGGGTATGAGCTACTAGGTGGATTAAATCGTTTAGATTGAATCCCGAGGAACGATGATCGGAAAGTGCGATCTCTCCAGTTCCAATGACCTCTTCAATTAAAGCCAGGTCCTTCCCTACATCACCAAGGATAGTGGGCGTAGGTACTTGGTAAGCTCCTGTATACATCCAAGCGCTAACCCCTTCAGCTCTTAGCGCTTTAACCCTCATTAGAACCGATTCTAAATTTCTGGTCATCCCATCGGTTCCTAAACAGCCTACCACAGTTGTTACTCCGGCTGTTAGCATTTGGCTAAGTTGCATTTCGGGTGTTCGTGTTGCGGGGCCTCCCTCACCGCCTGCACCGGCAATGTGCACATGCGAGTCGATTAGCCCAGGAATGGCAATTAGCCCTGAGGCATCAATTATATGAGCATTCCAACTAGAGGGAACGTCGATGTTCTTTGAAATCTGCGCAACCTCCGATCCGGCAATTAGGATATCGCACTTCCCCATTTTATGGGGGCTATATAGTTCTGCGTTTTTTATTATGGTTATGCTCATCTTTTACTGGTTATTAGGTGACCACTTCGAGTACATCAACTAAACAATAAGCAATACGAGGTATACACCACTTGCCCTTAACAAGATGTACACTTTTTTACGATCCCACAAACGATTTTATCTATGAGAGTAAGGGCAAGTAGACTTTAATGCGTACTAAATATAAACGTTATAATGATGAAAGATTTTTTACCATCGAAATGGATGTGTCTACTTGCCCTGTTTTCATTTTGCGCAATCAATCTTTATGCCTCTGAGAACAAGGGAAGCCTACTTATTATTGGTGGAGGAAGCGAGAATATTACATCAACCACATCGTGGAACTACGAGGCTTTTTGCTGGGCGGTTAACCAAAGTGCCAATAAAAAGGTGGCAATTATACATTATGCAACAACCACTTCATCAGCCTTCGAAAATTATTTTAAAACATACTGTGGTGCCTCAGAGGTAAAGAGTTTTGTGGTCAATAGCATTGGTGCAAATGATGCTTCCTTAATGGATGAAATAAGTGGTTATGATATGTTCTACTTTAGGGGAGGCGATCAATGGGAGTATTACAATCAGTGGAAGGGGCAATTAATGGAAGAGGTTATCCACAGCAAGTTCAACAGCGGTGGAGTAATTTGTGGGACCTCTGCCGGACTGGCTATTTTGTCGGGAACAACCTTTGTTGCTGAGCATGGCGAGTCCTATTCAAATGGTGCGGTTAAGAATACAAATCTGATCACCATTACCCTGCGTGATGATTTTTTGAGAATGATGCCTGGCTTCGTTTTTGATTCGCATTACACCAACCGTGGTCGATTAGGTCGATTAGCGGCTTTTATGGCTCACTGGAAAAAGAACAAGAACGAAAGTTTGGTAGGCATTGGTGTTGATGAGATTACAGCCCTAGCTATTAATCCTGATGGAAGGGCTACAGCGTATGGTGCAGGAATCGTAAGCATAGTAAGGGAGCGTAGCGGTATTGCCTATTCGCCAAGCACTGCATTGGCAGTTGATTCTCTTGAGATTACTCAGCTTTCACACGGAAGGAGTATTAACCTAAATACCTTTGTGGTTGATGCGTTTGGCTCTGCTGTTGAGCCTAGTAGCACAATTGAAACCACTCCCTCAAAAATTTATATCAGCGGGGGCGATAGGTTGAACACAACCAACGAAAGTTTGCTTGAGCAATTTGCTGCTGAGGTGAATCGCCAAGAGGAAATCATTGTGCTAACCGGACAAGACCAAAGCCTTGCTCTAGAATATAAAGCCAAGCTAAACGGATTTGGTGCATCCAATGTTCATGTATATGAAGCTACGGGTGAAACCTCAACCAGTTCGGAGCTGGCCAGCCTAATTCGCTCTGCCCAAAAATTTCTTTTTGTTGGCAATAATACCAACAACCTTATTACCCTTTTTTACAATTCGGGAGGCGTCGCAGCAAATGCGCTGAAGGAAGCCTTTGTAAGCAGAGCCTTATACCTTGCGTTTATTGGCGATAACGCACGTTTCTGCGGGCAGGTGGTTGTGGATAATTATATTAATGCTAGTGCCAATGCCACCATAAGCAACGGATTCGGCCTTATAAAAACGGCAACCATTATTCCCAAAACATTTGAGCGGCCCCAAAGCGGAGCCGTAACAACATACTGGCATGGAACAAATGCTGCTATTCCCTACGCAATGGTTAGCCAAGGTGTAAAGAACGGTATTTGGTTGAATGATGATAACTACATTCTGTTCAAGGGAAAGGATAACAAGGCTATGTTTACTGTCTATGGAGCATCACCAGTATTTGTACAAACATTGCATGGTACAAGAGGGGAGATAGTGTCGCAAACATACAGCGGAACGGGTAACCCTGATACAAAGGCGGCCTTTGATTTTATGTACCTATCATTTTTGAATGAGGGGCAGGAGTATATGCTGGCCGATTTTGAATCGGCCGCAACCGGCATTGATGAGGAATTGGAAATGCCAAGTATTAGAATGTTTCCTAACCCAACTTCGGATCAGCTAAATATCAGCTCAAATGTAAAGCTAATTGGAGTTAGAGTGTATAATATGATTGGCGTTAGGGTGTATTCCAGTGTGCTTAACGAGAAGGAATTGTCAATTGATATTAGTAGCCTTAACTTTCCAAAAGGGATCTATTTGGTTGAGGCTTATGCCCTCAATAATATGGTGGTAACCAAAAGAATAGTTGTAAATTAATAGTTGCGGAGCAAATGAAGTTTCCCCACGCCATCACAATTATCCTTTCCATAATGGTTCTGTTTATTGCGCTTACTTGGATTATACCTGCGGGTGAGTATGATTACAAAGAGCAGAATGGACGCGAAGTAGTTATTCCCGAAAGCTACCATAGGGTAGAGCCGAACCCACAGGGCATATTCGATTTTCTTACCGCACCCATTAAAGGTTTTGTAAGTGCAGCCCAAATTATTGGCTTTTGCCTATTGGTTGGCGGCGCATTTGGTATACTTAACAGGACAGGTGCAATAAATGCTGGTTTAAGCAACTTAATTATCTACAGCAGTAAAAACCGGAGTTCAAAACGATGGGTACTTGCAATGCTTATGGTTGTTTTTTCGGTTTGCGGAGCAACTTTTGGGATGAGTGAGTCGGTCCTTGTTTTTATTCTTATTACAGTGCCCTTGGCGTTAGCCTTAGGCTACGACTCAATTGTGGGTATTTCTGTATCTTTTTTGGCTGCGGGTGTTGGGTTTGCTGGTGCAATAACCAACCCCTTTACCATAGGTATAGCGCAGGGTATTGCAGAGATTCCCCTTTTTAGCGGATGGGAGTATCGTTTGCTCATTTGGTTTATTCTAACATCTGTGGCCGTGATCTATGTCCTTCGATACGCAAGTCGTATTGAGAAATCACCAAGCTTGAGTCCCGTTTTTAGTGTCGATCAGAAGCGAAAATCTCAGGATGAATCGGTTGATAGTGATATGTCGTTTGGCTACAAACGAAAAGCCATAGTAATCCTTCTGTTCCTATCCTTAGGTATGATTGTTTATGGATCTCGCAAATTGGGCTGGTACATTAATGAGATTTCTGCCCTGTTCATTGCTTTGGGTATAGCTAGCGCATTGATTTACCGATTGGCAATGCCAGAAGCTATTAAGGCATTTGTGGGAGGGGCTAAAGATATGCTGATGGCTGGGCTAATAATTGGTTTGGCAAAGGGATTACTTATTATTGCTACCGATGGAAAGATTATTGGCACTATGCTTAACGCAATGGTTTCTGTTACCGATAATTTTGGCAAGGTGCTTTCTGTTCAGCTGATGTTTATCTTTCAAGGAGTACTTAACTTTTTTATACCATCGGGTTCAGGGCAGGCAGCTTTAACTATGCCCATTATGGCCCCGCTAAGCGATTTAATTGCCGTTACCCGCCAAACGGCAGTTTTGTGCTTTCAAATGGGCGATGGGCTCAATAATATGATTGTGCCAACAAGTGGCGTAACCATGGGGGTTTTATCAATGACAAATATTCCGTATAGCAAGTGGTTTAAATGGCTCTTGCCGCTAATCTTAATTCTTTTTGCCTTGGCCTTGCTTTTACTTATTCCCCCAGTTTTGCTTTTTGAGTATAGCTAGCAGGAAGGTAACTTTCAATTGAAATTATATTGAGTTAGCTTATGAGTCTATATATCTACCAAAAAGGTTTATAGGTAATGGCGTTTAAGTTGCACCTTGATAGTGCTGTATGTCAATATTATAGGTTTTATCGTATGGCAATTTCACTTGCACATATCGTTTTCCTTATCATACTCGGCTACTTAACATGTTAAAAGCATTGCTGTACTTATGTGTTTTTAGATGTGATACCTAAATGCCTATACCTAAAGGTTTAAATGCATATCTTGCTGTAAATGTTTGTGTAAACAATTATCCTTATCTAACATCCTAAACAAATTTGCTTGAAATTGTAGGATCACTCTAAACGTCGGAAAACACATATCGAATTAATTGCTTGTGGTTATTCCACCTAGTACAGACGAACAAAAAGGGCTCTCATGTCGAGAGCCCTTTTTGTTTAAGAAGGTTCTGTGTGTTAATTTACAAGAAGTTTGGTAACATTAGTTTTACCATCAACACGTGTTCGTACAAGGTATATTCCTTTCTTGAATTCTGTGGCATTAAGTCTAATTAGGCTCTCTCCTTGACCTACTTCAGCATTTGTAGAAAATATTTGCCTACCAATTAGATCAAAAACCTCAACATTGGCAGTAGTGTACTTCTCCGAGTATACAGCAATGTTAAACATACTAGATGTTGGGTTGGGGTATACCTTTACATTTAAGCGTGTTTCGACAGGTTGATTTACGCCGGTGGCAGCACCCTCAATAACTTTAATGTCATCAATGGCAAGGTAGGAACCACCCCCATCTCCGGTAATCAACACGAAGGCAATCCATACCGATTGGTTGGTGTAACCCTGATCTTTCAGGTTGATGGATCGATTCGAAATACCATCCCCAGGATTTCCAACGGCAGCAGACCAACTCTCGTCATTCACCGTTAGGAGAACTGTACCATTCTCCTCGAAATAGCTTACGGTTGGGGCTAATGCATCGCTCGCTGGTGCAGCAATAACTCTGTAGGAGTCAGGAAAGTTACCTGATGAAGTTAGCGACATGGCTTTCCACGATAGAGTGCTGTTTGCCCCAATTGTTATGGCTGGCAAGATAAGCCAGTCGTCTGCTCTTCCGTCTGCAGGCATATTGCTGTAGTATGAGCAAGCAATAGCAATATGGGTGCCAGCAAACTCAGGCCTGCCAGTTACTCCCACAGTCCAAGCGCTATCGGCAAATGCTGCATCACCCTCCGATGCAGGAGTATAGCCATCATTGTTTATAAGGGTAAACTCTTCGGGGATTACCCTTGGAATACCCTCAAAGTACTCTTGGAATAGAACGGTCTCGCTTGTTTCTGCCACGGTAACAACATACTCTTTGGTTGACTCATCCTCGGCGGTAACGGTATAGGTAACAGCACTGGTGAAGTTTTGTGCCACACCACTGGCGGGCGATACGCTTGCAAATGGCGATACGCTAATGGTTGGAACAAGTGCGGTTGCATTTGTTCCCGTGGGAACATTAAGTAGAATTGTTCCTTGGGCATCGTCAATATCGCCATAAACCTCTGGCTCTAAATCTTCGAGTACAAATGAAAGTATTTGCTTAGCCGAGCTGGCAGGGTTTTTACTAACGGTTACAACCCAGTCTTGTGTTGGCTCACCTCCATCGGCGGCAAGTGTGTAGGTTACTGGGCTACTGAAATCGTTTGGCGTAGTTCCGCTTTCCTGATCGGTCTCGCCAACCTTGGCTGTTGCACCTTCGGTTAAGGTGTAGGTTGCCACAAGGTTGGTAACATCGGTTGCAAAGGGAACGGCCAATGATACGGTATGAGCTGTTTTGTCGATGGTGCCATTAACCGCAGGGCTTAAACCCTCGAAAGCATAGGTTAGAAACTCTGGTAGATTTGATGGGGGAGCCCACTCCTCAAAGCTCCAGTTGGGGAGCAAATTAGTGTCTCCTCCTCCAAGGGTAAAGCTGCCATTATCAATGTAAAAGGTCCCTGCACCATCCCAGCTGGCTGATACGTCGTAAATACGGAGAATCACATAGGCTTTAACAGCATTCTCGGGAGTAGTGCCCGAAAGGGTGTACTTAACAAAATCTGCATTATCCTCGGTATATTCCGAAGAGGTTTCGTTAATTGTGCTTTCGTCGGCATTAATAAATACAATCCTTTGGTTAACTTCTGCCCCAGGATCGTTGTCAAGGATATCAAGGGAAAAATCGAAAGCTGTTGATCCGGTTACATCAAAAGTATCGCTTACAAAGTAGGGAGTACCTGTTTCGGTAAAGGTAATCTTGGCTGCCACATAACCGTGCGACACAATTTCTAACTCTGGAACAACAACCATAGGTTCAAAATCAGGTGGGGAATCCTCCCACCAGTCAACAAGGGTTGATCCCTCAGGGATAACAGGGGTAGGCCATTCTTCAAATCCTGGGTTGGCAATAAGATTACTACCACCATTCTCGGTGTAAATAGCATTGTCGATATTAAAAGATGCTGAGCCTTCCCATGCATCAGCAACATCAACCACTCTAATTACAAGGTATGCTTTAACTGCATTGGCTGGGGAAGTTCCTGTAAGGGTCAATGTTTGCCAAGTCTCGTTGTCAACCGTGTAGTCAGTGGTTTCGTGGGGTGAGGATTCGTCGTCTAGGACAAAGTATAGCCGGACATTATATTCCCCACCTGCGTCATTATCCAAAAAGTCAATGGAAAAATTGTAGGTGGTGTTTGCAGTGATATTAAACTCATCGCTAACAAACCAAGGGGTTCCCGTTTCAGTAAAGGTAATTTTTGCTGATTTTGAGCCCTCAGAAAAATTATCAAAATCGGGAACTACAACCATTGGTTCAAAGGTCGAGGGTGAATCTTCATACCAATTAAGGGGTTGCGCATTCAGGCTAATGCTGAAGATCGCGAGAAGTGAAATGAGTAAAATTTTTGGTTTCATAAGCAGGTCGATTTAAGTTAATAATGGTATTCCTCTGCTTACTAATACATATATGGTGATGCTAACCCTTAATTGTGCCAAAGATTTTTAACAAAAAAGTTAAAAAGGAGATTTTTGATTAAGGGGTTAAAGGGTAATTGGAGTATTAAGTACTAAAAGCCAAATTCAAATTGCTATAACAAAACTGAATACCCCATGAAAAAACACCTTTTACTTATTCTACTATTCTGCTCATCAGCCATTCTTGCTCAGGCCCAGAACCAGTTAACGGGTCAGGTTAAGGATGCCGTTACTGGTGAAGGCCTACCCGGCGCCACGGTTGTTGTTAAGGGGACTTCAATAGGAACTTCAACCGATATTGATGGCAATTTCTCCATCGTTTCGCAATCAGATAATGATATTCTGGTCTTTCGCTTTGTAGGTTACGAATCTGCGGAAGTTCCTGTTAAGGGGAAATCCGTGATTAACATCTCGCTAAACCCAGAGATGTTAACCCTTGACGAGATTATTGTAACCGCAATTGGTATTAAATCGGAAAAGAAATCGATTGGTTATGCTGCACAGGATGTTAAGGGCGATGAGCTAACAAGCGTTCAGCAGTCGAACATTGTGAACTCGCTAAGTGGTAAAGTTGCAGGTGTTGAGGTGGTAAGCTCATCGGGAACTCCGGGCGCATCGGCCAATATTGTGATTAGAGGAAGGAGCTCCCTGTCGAGCAACAACTCACCGCTTTTTGTTATTGATGGCGTGCCCATGAGCAACGAGTACTCCGGATCCTATTATGTCGATCACTCTAACCGAGCCATTGATGTGAATTCAAACGACGTAGAGTCGGTAACTGTTTTAAAAGGTGGTGCGGCAACAGCTCTATACGGCATCAGGGCAGCCAACGGTGCTATACTTATTACAACCAAGTCGGGCAAAGGAGCAGGTGATTTTCGTAGGAACATCACCTTCAAATCTACTCTCGGTTTCGATCAGGTAAACAAGCTGCCCGAGAAGCAGTACCTCTATGCTCAGGGGAGTAATGGGGTGTATTCCAGTAGCGCAAACACCAGCTGGGGGCCACCCATTGAGACTCTGCGATACGATGGTGCAACCGACTACCTTCTGGATAAGAATGGTCGAATAGTCCCAATGGACCATCCAACAGCAACCGAAATGAGAGTTGTTCCCTACGATAATGTCAACGATTTTTTCCAAACGGCATTAAAAAGCGATACCTACCTTAGCATGAGTGGCGGAACGGCAAAAGGGAATTACTTCACTTCAGTTGGCTACCTTAATCAATCGGGCATTGTTCCTAATAGCGAGTTTTCTAAGGCTTCCTTTAGATTGACAGGAGATATTGGCCTTACAGACAATCTGAAAGTTTCAGGAACAGCTTCGTACACAAATTCAGGAGGTACCTTTATGCAGAGAGGGAGCAACCTTTCGGCCGTTATGGTGGGGTTAATGCGCCTTACACCAACATTTGATATCACCAATGGAACCGATGATCCGGTTAACGATGAGTCTGCATATATGTTACCCGATGGAACCCAACGTAACTACTATCCAAACTACGACAATCCCTACTGGTCAATCAATAAAAACAAGGCAACATCCGAGGTTAATCGCCTAATTGGGAATACGCAGGTTGATTACAAGATTCTTCCCTGGATGACTGCTATGTACAGGGTGGGGATCGATTTCTATACCGATATTCGGAATAATTATCTTGATAACAACTCTAGCGACACTGACAATGGGTACATCGATATAAGCAACTATCAGTTTAGGAGCGTTAACTCCGACTTTGTGATTTCGGCTGAGAGGAACCTTAGTGAGAACCTCAAGCTAAGCGTGATAGGTGGGCATAACTACTATACTTACGATACCTACAATATTTATCAACGAGGAGAACTGTTTATTCTGCCCGACTTTTACGATGTATCCAACACGGCAGAAACTTCGGGCGATGATACCAAAACGAAGTACAAGATTGTGGGTGCGTATTACGACCTTAAGCTTGCCTTTAAGAACTACCTTTTCCTGAATACCACCGGAAGAAACGATTGGTCATCAACTCTTCCGGCCGAAAAGAACTCATTCTTTTATCCATCGGTAAACCTAAGCTTTATCTTTTCCGATGCTTTTGGGTTAAACGATAAGCTGCCCTTTTTCGATTACGGAAAAATTAGAGCATCATGGGCACAGGTAGGGAATGATGCTGGCCTTTACGCCCTGAATGATTACTACAGTGCCATTGATGGTGGACTGCAAGGGCAGGTTACTTATGCAACCAGAACTAGCATTGGGAATAAAAACATTCGACCAGAAAAAACGCTATCTACTGAGGTAGGGGTAGACCTGAGATTTTTTAAAAACCGTATAGGTGTCGACTTTGCTTACTACACATCTAAAAGCGATGGGCAAATAATCTCGGTGCCCATTCCATACTCAACAGGTTTTGCCAGTATGACGCTGAACTCTGGTGTTGTAAGTAACAATGGTGTCGAGATTCAACTTTTTGGCTCACCGGTAAAGGGGAAAGATTTTGGTTGGGATGTTCATTTAAACTTTGCCAAAAACAATAACATGGTGGAGGAGCTGCCCGAGGGCATTCCTCTAATTGAATTTGCAACCACGGGGTTAAGTAGCACCCGTTCGGTAGGTATTGAGGGACAACCTTTTGGTGTGCTATACGGAGGAAGATACCTTCGTAACGAGAATGGTGATATTCTGGTGGGTGACGATGGCTACCCGCTAATTGACCCAGTTGCAGGAGTGGTTGGTAATCCAAACCCCGACTTCATAATTGGGCTCCGCAACTCCTTTAATTTTAAGGGAATAGTTCTGTCTGCACTGTTAGATGTTAGGCAAGGTGGCGATATTTACAATGGAACCCGTGGCGTTATGACATCGCTTGGAACGCATAAGAATACCGAGAACCGCGAGGAGGATTTTATTTTCGAAGGCATTAACGTTAACACGGGTGAACCCAATACCGTTGTGGTAAAAAGAGATAGGGATTACTACAGTAGGCAGGGTGGCCTGGCTGGCCTGTCGGAGGCATACATTGAGGATGGCTCATGGATTCGCCTGCGTGAAGTGTCGCTTAGCTACTCTGTCCCTAAAAAATTATTGGGCAAGCTGCCTATTTCTGCTTTAAACCTTGGCGTTAACGCTCGAAACCTATTCCTTTTTACAGAATATCAGGGCATTGATCCCGAAACCAATCTGTCGGGAGCATCCAATAGCCTGGGGCGCGACTACTTTAATATGCCCAGCACCAAGAGTATTGAGTTTAGCGTGCAAATTACCTACTAAAAAAATTGTACAGTTATGAAGATAATGACAAAGCCCATATCAATTGTATTGCTCGTTATGCAATTGGTCATTCTGAGCGGATGCGATTTGGAAGAGGCCAATGTAAACCCCAATGATGTGACCAGCGTGCCGGCCAACGTGCTGCTTCCATTTAACCAGGAAAGAACTGCTCGCCTTATGGCCGGGACCACACAGGTGATGGCTGGTATTTTTATGCAGTACTATAGGGGAGTAGAGAACCACCCATTGCCAATTCAAACTTATCGTGTAGATGAGGCGCTTTATACTGAGTGGAATTTTCAGGATTACTACAATGGCCCTATGGTCAATTTGGCCCACATGATTGAAATAGCCGAAACTGATGGCAATATGCCACACTATGTGGGTATTGGGAAAACCCTTTTGGCGCTTTGCTATGGTAACGTTACCTCTCTTTGGGGTGATGTGCCTTTTACTGAGGCTCTAAAAGGATCCGAGTTCCCTAATCCTAAGTACGACTCTCAGGAGACTATATACGAAAACATTCAGCTACTACTCGATGAGGCAATAGCAGCGCTAGAGAAACCAAACTTAGGGCTTACCCCTAGTTCCGATGACCTGATTTTTGGTGGCAATACGAATAGCTGGTTGCAGGTGGCCTACTCCCTGAAGGCTCGATACTACATGCACCTCACAAAAAGAGTCGATGATCTTTCATACAATCCAGCCCAAAAGGCCTTGGAAGCCTTGGATGGTGCAATCATATCAAGTGATTTTGATCTTGAGTATCAGTATGGTTTCTCTGTGGCCGAGCAGAACCCCTTTTACTCTTTTTGCCGCTTGGACTATATAGTCCCCAATACTAGCTTCACCAATATGCTTCTGGCAATGGGCGATCCACGACGATCATATTTGTACCGGATGGTTTACGGCGTGGGAAGCTTAAGCAATTCGTACTTTACTTCTCCCGAATCATCAGTACTTATGATCACCCATCATGAGGTTAAGTTCATTGAGGCTGAGGCAAGACTGAGACTAGATGTTAACGATCCCTTGGCTCAGGACGCACTGCAGGATGCTGTAAGGGCCAACATCCAAAAGTTATCAAGAGGTGAGGTTAACGACGCCACCATTGAGCAATATATTACAAATAACGCAACTTTAACAGGCGATTTTAATGCAGATCTAGAAACCATTATGAAGCAAAAGTACATCGCTATGTTTGCAAGCATTGAGTCGTGGACCGATTATCGCAGAACAGGATACCCTAACCTCACGCCCAACGAAGGAGGAGATCATAATCAGAACCCCGGAGGCTATATTCCCCGCCGCTTACCCTATTGCCAAACCGAGAGGTTATACAATCCCAATGTACCAAGCCCTCTTCCAAATCTTCAGGATAGGTTTTGGTGGGATCAGGAATAGAATGGTTGAAGTAGAGTTGAGCAAAAGGCTGGTGGGTATTCATCAGCCTTTTTTATTTCGAGGCGAAACACGTGATGTTGTGCCAATTAGTTTATTAGGCTGTTTGCGTTTAATTCCGATAGGGGAATTGGGAAGTAGTATTTAGTAACGGGTATTCCTAGAATCTCGGCAGCCCTACCTGTTCTAATCAGGTCGAACCATCGATGCCCCTCAAAGGCAAACTCATGTCTTCGTTCCAATTCAATGATTTGCAAAAGTTCGCTATACGAGTCGCTTTGGATGCTATCCAAGCCGGCTCTGTTTCGTATGGTATTAATATCGTTACGAATTGAAACAATATCTCCTTCTGCAAGGGCTTTAGCCTCTGCTCTTAGCAAGTAGAGCTCTGCTAAACGGAATATATGAATGTTATCGTCTCCACCCGAGATATTTTCGTACTTGTTACAGTAGTAGGGAGACCCCAGAAAAAGATTTAATCTGTAATCGTTGGGTTCAAAAGATTCAATCAGATCTTGTGCAGGAGCAATTTCGTATCGACCTTTTAAACTCGTTGGGTAGCAATATTCAGCCAGTCTATTCCGATCGCTTGATAGCTTAGTAAATCTCAGCTCAAATATTGATTCTGGGCCGCCTTCTGTAGTGAATATTTTCTCGTAGTTTTCTAGCAACCTCCTGTCGCTGGCAATCACGGTGTCGGCATAGCTAATTGCGGTTTCATAATCACCCATGAATAGATATACTTTAGCCAGCAATGTTTTTACAGCCAAGTCGGTAGCATAGTGCGGGTTGGTTTGGCTAATCACATTATTAGCACTCTTCAGATCCAAAATTATTTGGGTAAAAACTTCATTTTGACTCGACTTGGCCATATCCAGGTTGTTGGCATTGAAGCTGGGTTCAAGTCTCAACGGAATATCCTTGAAAAGCTGGGTAAGGTTGTAGTAACTCAGCGCTCTTATAAATAGCAGTTCGGCCATGTACTCGGTCCGTCTCTCTTCATCAATATTTAGCTCTGTGTTGGTCAGGTGATACAGTACAGTGTTACACCTGTTAATCGCTATGTATGGCCCCGACCAAATTCGATCGAGGTATATGTTGTCGGCCAAAACATTATAGCTGTTGAGTTGCGAAAACTCAAGAATGGTTCCGCCGTTATATGCGTTATCGCTTCCAATCTCATTAAATATAATCAGTCCTCTTCCGTAGTAATTCTCCGATTGTAGAGCATCGTAACAACCTCTAATGGCCGCCGCAACATCGGACTCACTTGTGATTGCTTGCTCCTCGGGGATAGAGTCGTTTGGGTCGATATAGAGAATTTCATGGCATGCCGTAAAGGCGACTAATGCTACCACTAATATTAATGCTCGTTTCATAAACTTCTGCAATTAAAAGGTAACGGTTAATCCGAGCGAAAATATCCTAGCCGACGGGTAGGTAAAGAACTCGACTCCCGATCGAATGGCATCAACTCCTGCGTAGTTAACCTCAGGATCCATTCCAGAGAATCTAGTCCAGGTAAATAGATTTTGTCCCTGAATGTAAATATGGAATTTCGATACCTTAGCCTTTTGTGGCGACTTCTCATCAAAGCTATAGGCTAACTTCAGCGATTTTAATCTGATGTAGGAGCCATCCTCAACGAATCGAGAGGAGATACGATTGTTCTCGTTGGGGTCAATGTTAGTTGCTCTAGGAATGCTGGTAATATCACCGGGTTGTTGCCAACGATTGAGCACAGCAACTGATTGGTTGTTGGCCTTCATCGTTTCAATGTATCTTCGGGTGCCGTTAAATATTTGATTTCCGTATGAGAATTGCAGAAACAAGTTAAGCGTGAGGTTTTTGTACCCTAATTCGCTTGACAGCCCCCCATCGAAAAGTGCGTGTGGCGATCCAATTTTTTGCCGATCATTCACATCAATTATGCCGTCATCATTGCTATCATCGAAGACAAGATCCCCTGTGGCTGGATCTACACCTAATGACTTGTAACCGTAGAATATTCCAAGGGGTTCTCCCACCTCTATTCGCTGAGAACCTCTACCAATATTATCGATTGGCTGGTTGTTATACAGCGCTGTAACCTTATTCCTATTGGCCGAAAGGTTTAGCGAGGATTCCCAGTTTATAATATCAGAGGTATAATTATACGAAACCTGCAGCTCCACGCCCTTGTTCTCCAATTTACCAATATTTGTTATCACTCCGCTAAAGCCAGAGGATGGTGGGGTGGGCTTGTTTAGCAGCAGATCCTCAGTTTTTTTATGATAAAAATCGAGGGTAATATGTAACCTGTGGTTAAATGCAGAGGCATCAACACCAACATTGGCCTGCTTTGTGGTTTCCCACTTAAGCTGTGGATTTGAAATGTTTGCGGGGTAAATAGCTGGCCACTCATCGTACTGGGCAGTGCTAAATCTGTTGATATACAGGAAATCGGGTATTTGGTCGTTCCCTGTAACGCCATAGCTGCCACGAAGCTTCAATTCATTAAACAGGCTAGAGCTGAAAAAATCTTCCTCAGAGATTCGCCACATCAAATCACCCGAAGGGAAAAGTCCAAACTTATTCTTATCGCTAAAGCGCGATGATCCGTCGTATCGGGCATTAAGCGTTGCCATATACCTGTTGTTGATGTTGTAACGGGCTCTCCCGAAGTACGATACTATTGCCGATTCGTCGAAAAATGCATCTGCCGATATTTTTTCGGCAGAGCTGATAATGTACTCCAGCATATCGCTGGCAAAAAGCTCGCCCCTAAGGTATGTTGAGCTGCGCTGCTCCTTTTCAAACTCGTATCCTAAAAGCATATCAATAGCTTGTCCATGGCTAAAGCGTTGCTTGTAGCTAAGTATGTTGCTAAGGAAACTTTTGCGTACCTCGGAGGTGGACTCGATGCCTAGCCCCTGATACTTAGCTCCTTGGCGCGTAGATGGTGGGTCGAAGGTATGCTCCCTAAAGTTTGTAAAATCGGAACCATACTTGAATGTATAGCTTAAATTATCATGAAGTTTAAAGGTTGAAAAAACGTTTCCAAAAGCTCGCCAGTTATAGGCCAGATTGGTGTGTTGTTTTACAATTGACACTGGGTTTGCAAAGGGCCCATCGTCGTTGTAGGTACCATCACTATTGAATATGGGGTAGGTGGGGTAGCGCGAAAGTGCCATAGATACGGGAGAGTTAAGTGACTGATCGCCCTCTTTACGGTGGTTGGTTGAGCTGTTTAGCGAAAGGCTCGAACCAATTGATATGCGCTTATTTAACTTTTGATCGAAATTGAAACGAGCACCGTACTTGCTAAAATCGGTTCCCATTACTACCCCTTGCTGATCTATATAATGACCAGAAAAGAAGTAGCTCGTTGTTTCATTGCCACCAGTGATAGAAAGGTTATAGCTTTGAATAGGGGCAAGCCTATAGATCTGATTTTGCCAATTAATATCAATACTATTATTCGCTATATCCTCTAGGCTAAAGGGTGGAGTATCTCCATCGTTTATGGCTGCTTCATTGCGGAGCTGCATGAATTGCTTCGAGTTAAGCATCTTGTATAGGTTGCTCACTTGTTGCAACCCTTGATTTGTGTGGAAGGTAATTGCCGGCAAACCAACTTTCCCTCGCTTGGTGGTAATTAAGATAACTCCGTTTGACCCTCTGGCCCCGTAAATGGCTGTTGCCGATGCATCTTTTAAAATCGAAATGGATTCAACATCAAAAGGGTTTAAGTCGGAAATAGTATTGACCCCCTGGCCGCTAAATATGATCAAGCTAAAATCCCTAGCAATTATTGGAACTCCATCAACAACGTATAGTGGTTCTGCTCCTGCTGTTATGGAACTAATACCTCGAATTCGAACGGTCATTGCCCCCCCTGGAGTGCCAGAGTTTTTGCAAACGGTGAGGCCGGTGACTTTCCCTTTTAATGCCTCAACAATTATGGGTGTAGTGAATTCGGTTAGCTTGTTGGATTTGATGCTGCTTACGGCGCTGGAGATGAGTTTTCTTGAGTCCCTGCCATATCCATATGCTACAACTTCATCCAGGATATGAGGACTTTCTTGGAGGTAAATTTTAAGAAATGTATCGCCAATTATTTGTTGGTTTACACTATGATAGCCAATGAATGAGAAGTTTATTGAATTTGCTTGGGTAGACGACTCAATGGTAAAAGTACCGTCTGGGCCAGTGGTCGTTCCTTCACTAGAGTTTTCAAGGAGTACATTAACCCCCGATAGGGGTAAGCTATCCCTTGCATCAAGTACAATTCCTGATATGTAGGTTTGAATGATACCTAAGCCCCCCCGTGGTGCTTTTGTTAAGATTATATGGTGTCCCCGAACCAAATAATCAATACCTAAAGGAGGGAATACATCGCTTAAAATATCTATTGGTGTTTTGCGCTGGGCGTTGTAGGTGATAATTTCACCCACATCTATATCGTTGTTGTTATAAACAAATGTATACTGTGTTTCCCTCTCGATTTGGTTCAACAGCTCCTTTACGGGCTTGTTGTGGATTGTAACATCAAGTTTAGTATGTATCTGTCCAAAACCCACAAGTGGCAAGGAAATTGCAAAAACTGTGAGTATACTCAGCAATCGATTATGGGTTTTTAAAGGCACTATAACAACATCTTAAAACTGTTATTGTCTTGATGTATAAATAATCCTATTGCCAGAAATTTCATACTCAAAAGGTACAACAATTTTAAGGATTTCTGTTATTTCAGCCAACGATTCGTCTTTAACTGTTAGCGTAACTTTAGTTGTTATATCCAATTGCGGGTCTATCTGGTAATCAAGCCCATACCAGCTAGATAGCTCCTTGATGATTGTTTCAAATGAACAGCTATCGAAAACCATACGATTATCGCTCCAGCTGAAGGGCAGTGAGCTGATGTTTTTTTTCTCCACAATCTGATTGGTCTCCTCGGAAAAAATCACAACATCGTTGGGTTCAAGAATAATTTCCTGGGCGGGGCTAGCTACCCGTACAATACCATCAATAAGGCCGGTTTCAACAACCCCTGAATTTTCTTTGGCCTTGATGTAAAATTTAGTTCCGAAAACCGCAATGCTAATCTCACCAGTTTTCACAATTAATGGCCTGTCGTTGTCCGTTTTAATGTCGAAGTAGCCCTGACCTGAAAATAAAATTTCACGAGAATTTTCTTGAAAATTTTCTGGGTATTTTACGGTAGTATTTGGTTGGAGCCAAAGGGTCGAGCCATCGGGAAGTTCTAGCTTTGTTCTAGTACCTACTTCCGAAACAAAAGTGATGTAATTCACATTTTCAGTAACCCTATCCATTAAGTAGTATATACCAACACCTAAGACCAAAAGGGGGAGCAAGACTGCAGCCGCATTTCTGATAAAAAAATATTTAATCCGTTTCTCGCGCTGATTAGCCAGTTGCCATCCCACTTTTCGGGTTACTCCCTCCCAAATTTTATTGGTGTTGGGCTTTGGGTAACGTTCCTTCAGGGGCTCAACATTATCCCAAATATCCTGCATCTCATTCTCGCTCGGGAGGGTGAAATTGGGCCCTGATTCAGGATTTTCAATTCTCTCTTTACTCATTATCGTTTAGTTCTACTTTATGGTTGTATTACGCTTATATGGGGCTATACCCTTAATGCTACAATTACCATAAGCTACAGGTAATTATCCAAAGTGCAAGTGAAAATTCGTAGTTGTTTTTTACATTCTTTTTAAGTTGCTGTAAGGCAAGTCGCATATGTGTTTCAACCGTTTTGATAGAGATATTTAGTTTTTCTGATATCTGCTTATATGTTAAACCCTCGTTACGGCTGAGTAAGTAAATCTGTTTGCGCTTTGAGGGTAGCTCGCGAATAGATTCTTCAATAATCGCTTTGAGCTCACCATACTCTAACGATTCGTCGGTTGAAGGGGAGTCATTATCGGTGTAGGAATTGAAATTTTTATGAAACTCTATCTCTTTGTTGTTTCGTCTTATGGTATCTATTAGCGCATTTTTAGCTATTGTGAAAACATAGCTGCTAAATGATAATTCTTCCTTCAAATCGAAACGCCTCATCCACACCTTCACAAAAACATCTTGGACAATTTCTTCTGCCTCTTCTTTATTTCGTATATAGTGCATGGCAAAATAGTAAATTCGTTCGGCGTATTTTGAGAATAGCTTTTGAAATGCAACCTTATCATCAAGCAGCACCTTACGAACAAGTATCTTGTCATCTTCGTTCATTATGAAGAAATGTTTTTGGTATCGTTAAAACACAAAATTATAAATATTTAGCAAAATTGCATTATCAATGGCAACGTAGGAGTGGGTATACAAAAACAAGCACTACTGACCGACTAAAATTCATTTTACACAAATTAAAAACCTCAACGAATTAATACACAGTGCTGTATTGTTCGTAAAATTGTTTTGTTTAAAACCCACCTCACTAAACGCAAAAACCTGAATATTGTTAACATATAGGCATTTAATATATTTGGTACTACTGCAATTTTAGTGGAATGATTTTAGGGTCGGAAGTCCGAAGACCAAAGTTGGAAGGTTGAAGCATGTTAATTCTGTCTTCTGACTTCTGTCTTCAAACCCAAACCAAAGATTTAGGTTTACTATAATTTACATTCTTCCATTAAATTTGTGGTAGAACCATATAATATATTT